>VOFK01003982.1_pt1 | contig 143000 bp, 158 predicted proteins | sample 5384121 | NCBI WGS metagenome assembly VOFK01 (sample SAMN12384730, study PRJNA508395) | human gut metagenome | isolation source: healthy gut J | host: Homo sapiens
GAAGTGCCGGATGCCTCGCTTTCAATGCCCAATTACGCTTTCGATGGCGATACAGCCACAGACTTTGCCGGTTCCTCAGAGAGATGGCAGCATTCTATCTATATCAGCATCCTATGGGCGAGGATTTGAATGGTGTTCTGCTTCGGCCGGAGTTCCGTTACTGTAGCCAACTAATTTTCCCGGCTGCTGCTGGTTTCCGTACACCCGTTGGGTAATCCCGGGTAGGCATGGTTACAGTTATCTCATCGGCCTGCGCCGTCAATCCTGCCAGATGCCGTTGGCGGGATGCGTACCGGAAAGACTTTTTGTGCCATAGGGTTGGCCTGATGGATGAGAAGGGAAAACTTTCCTGCACCATCCCCGTTCAAGTTACCTTCCGGCGTCATGGCCGCCACTTGTAAAGGCGATTTCCCTCTTTCGAGAGAATACCAGAAAAAGCGGCAGAAGCAGGCCCCAGTACAATACAACAGAGGCGGCTGCGGCTACGCGGTGAAACCTCGAGAAAGAAAAAGCGGCCTCCTGCCTTTTGCGGCAACCGGTGACGGCAAGTCACGTTGCAACCCTTCCCAGAAGTCCTCCGCACTGTCATCTCTGCGCCGGCAAACGACTGCGGAACAAACCGGTTATTTCATCATTTTCTCTCATATTCAGTATATTCTTTAATTCTTTTTTATCAACAAACACTTAGCACGATGCAACTGCGAGGTAGACGAATGCTCCTTGATATGAAGCAGTTCCGCAATCTCCTTGTGCGACTTCTCCTCGAACACATACAAGTTGAACACGGTACGGCAGCCGTCGGGAAGTTCCGCCACGAACGCCATCAGCATTTCTTCGGAAATACGGCCTCCGGTTTTCGGCAATGCCTGCTTCATCCGGAATGTCGGGCAATTGTTCCTCATTCACCACCAGTTGGCTGAAACGTTGCTGTTTCCGCAGGTAGTCTATCGCCTGCGTCACCATCACTCTTGTCACCCATGTACTCAAAGCACATTCGCCACGAAACGTAAAGCGGGTGAAGATTTTGATAAAGCCGTCATGCAAAACATCGTGCGCCGCATCCATATCGCCCGTATAGCGGTAACACACCGCCAACATCTGCTTGGAATAGAGAGTGTAAAGTTCCTTTCGGGCGGAATCCTTTCCTGCCCGGCAGCCCTCTATCAGTTCTATCTCATTTTCCAATGTCAGTGCTCGTTTTACGGACGCCTCTTCGCGTCGTTTGTTAGTTAGACGCAGCATTGCGGAAAATGCTGCTGAATTAATTCTAAAAAAAAAGAAGTTAAAGAACGGAGATTATTTATATTTGGCTTTCAAAGCCTGTATTTTTTGTCCAGCATCTCATCCAGTTTATCAAATTCATGCCAATACAGAAAACCGGGAACCATGTTGACGTAATTGATAAATTTCTTATACTGCACAAGAAACAAGGCCTGGTCCCGAAGACCGTCGCCACCGTCAAAAAACATTCGCCCACTCCCTGGACATGGCAGCACTCATAAGAGCATCTGTTTTCGTTGCATAGTAATCACTGACATCCTTTTTTGTTTCCTGCCCAACTCAAAAATAAGTCTGCAATACATCCTGCAACATACGTTTGTCCGGTATATACTGCATCAATGAAGAACCTTTCAGCACATCCAGCGCATCTGTCCTATAAGAAAATTCATCCATATTATTGAAAAAACTTGCCATACTTCCACAGAGTATCTGTCGGTATCTTGGATACATCCATATCATGTTCCTTCAACAACAGACTCATGTGTATGTCAATATCCAACAAGTGCTTTTATATTACGGAGCTCCTGCTTATTATATTCCAACTCTTCCGTTACCAACTGCATCGTAGCACGCACTTCCTTTTGTCGGGCATTCTCGGGAATCCGGTCAGTTCCCCAGAAAGTGACAATGATTCCCGCAGCCACAATACTGAACTGGCGGAAATAATCACCTATGCGCCAACTTTTTTATCTTATGGTTCAACCTGTTAAAGCTTGTGTCTTTCCCATATCTTTTCATTCTAAATGATACTTTTTTCTCAAGCGCTTGTATTGCCTCGTCTATACGTTTTCCCCACGTTCTACATAGTCCGGCGTAAAATAGTTCCGCGCTACCCTGACAAAGTTCCGTACCGACCTGTCCGACAAGTAAATATCCCACGCCTCATATCCTCCACGATTTATCTGGTCCGTCTGTTCATCAGTCAATGCCAAATGGAAAGGAACCATAATTTCGTCCTTCATATCGTAATAGCCATTCATAGTCGCCCTAAATCCATCCAATACCTCATAGATTCCGGTCAACTGCAACAGTAGCTCTTTATCTGAAATCTTCTGCATCAACATGGAGTTTTTAAGTATATCCAATGCATTCTGACTATAATAAAAACTGCGGATATGCCCCATAAGAAAACGGAACCGTATCAATGAATCTTCCGGTATCGTCCGATGCTTTTAAGTCATACTCCACCAATAAGCTGGAAAGACGTTCATCCTCTCTCAAAAACTCTGAAACGATACTCTTATAATTTTCCCGGTTACTTTTCAGTTCATCCCTAATCAGCGACATGGTGGCTTGAATATCTTTCTTCTCGGAGTTTTGAGTAACCAACTCACTACCGGCAAAGTAATCAGTACACCAATCACCACAATGGAAGTCTGCCGGATGTAGTCTCCCACTTGCCAACCTTTGACAGTTGTTTTTACTTTATTCCATGTTATGTTTTTCATACCTTCCTACGCTATTTATCCATTGAAACACATCATCCGTTACAGCCAAACGCATCATCTATCTGCCCCAAACAGACCATCTGTTTCTCCCAAATACACCATCTGTTTTTCCGGGTGCCATTACTCTACCGGTTATCAAGAGAAAGCCTCTCATAAATCTGCCTTAATGCAGCATTCTTTATGAGAGGCTTTCCTTATTATTCTGCAATAACGCGTTCTGCCTTTGTCAACATGCTTTAAAACTCATATCCAATCCCTTCACAGAATGGGTCAGCGCACCGACTGAGATAAAGTCTACACCGCATTCGGCATAGTCGCGGAGCGTATCAAACGTGATGCCGCCGGAAGATTCCGTTTCATAGCGGCCGCCTACCATCTCTACGGCCTTCTTTGTCATTGCCGGCGTAAAGTTGTCGAACATGATACGGTCTACACCGCCCAGGTCGAGCACCTGCTGCAATTCGTCGAAGTTGCGCACTTCTATTTCTATCTTGAGGTCCTTGCCTTTTTCCTTGCAATATTCCTTGGCACGGGTAATGGCCTTGTCGATTCCTCCGGCAAAGTCCACATGGTTGTCTTTCAGCAAAATCATATCGAACAAGCCGATACGGTGGTTTACACCGCCACCGATTTTCACTGCCATTTTCTCGAGGATACGCATGCCCGGAGTAGTCTTGCGGGTATCGAGTACACGGGTATTCGTACCTTTCAGTTGCTCGGCATACCTATGTGTCATGGTGGCAATGCCACTCATGCGCTGCATGATGTTCAGCATCAGACGCTCCGTTTGCAACAAAGACTGTATCTTGCCTTCCACAATCATGGCCACATCACCCGGCTTTACGGCTGTACCGTCATTAATGAACACTTCCACCTTCATGGTAGGATCGAAACGGCGGAACACCTCCTTTGCTATCTCGATACCGGCCAGGATGCCCGGTTCTTTTATCAACAGTTTGGATTTGCCCATTGCCGTAGCAGGAATGCACGAAAGGGTTGTATGGTCTCCATCGCCTATATCTTCGGCGAAAGCCAGGTCTATCAGCCTGTCAATCAATTCTTCTTCCTTATTCATCTGTTTTATCTATCCTTATTTGATGTATGACATATTTGTTCTGTACTTTTCTGAAGAAACAATTCACCCGAAAGTTTCCATTTGCGGTCATCAAGGTACCGATGACGAAACCGGACTCATCGCGCTTCCCCTGATGGTTCACATTAAAACTGCCGACCTTGTGGTTGGAGAAGAAAGCAGCCATTGTGCCCTCTGCCGTCCGCTTATCGGCGTGGGTCGACTTATTCTGAATGATTAAATCGACCTTGTCACCCAGATACTTGTTGAGCTCCTGAGAGTTTCCTTCCTTGAAGGCTCCAATCACTCCCTCGGGAACATTCTGGGCCAGCAGCACAGACGTCCAAATGAAGAGACCGGTCAACAAAAAGATTACCCGTTTTTTCATTTTCACAAGTATTTATGATAGGCAAAGGTAAGCATTTGTCTCAAAATACAATAAAAAAATGCTAAATTTGTGCGCTAATCAAAACAGAACCAGTATGAAAACTACTCTGCTCGTTGTAGGACGAACTGTAGAACAACACTTTATAACAGCCATCAACGACTATGTGCAACGTACCAAGCGTTATCTCTCATTCGAGATGGAAGTCATCCCCGAACTGAAAAACACCAAGAGCCTCTCCATGGAAGTGCAGAAGGAAAAGGAAGGGGAACTGATATTGAAAGCTCTCCAGCCTGGAGATGTGGTCGTACTGCTGGACGAAGGTGGAAAAGAAATGCGCTCCATAGAGTTTGCAGACTATATGAAGCGCAAGATGAATACCGTGAACAAACGGCTGGTATTTATTATCGGAGGCCCTTACGGATTCTCCCCCAAAGTGTACGAAGCGGCACACGAGAAGATGTCCCTCTCACGCCTGACCTTTTCCCATCAGATGGTGCGCCTCATCTTTGTGGAGCAACTCTACCGGGCGATGACCATACTGAACGGGGGGCCGTATCATCATGAATGATGAATTTCAGCTCCGCGACACCTGGAATCCCTTATCCGAGAGTGACATTTCTACGAACCTGGCTCTCGGATTCGGTACATTCAGCGTCAAGGTCTCACGGATGCGCAGGGCTGCCTGCGGATCCTTAGCCACCATATACAGATAACCTCCCCCACCGGCTCCCGGCAGTTTATATCCTAAGGTATAGTCTTTTATCTGACGGATGATGTCCTCTACGGCAGGAGGATTTGTTCCACTGTCCAGTGCCTTCTTCTGCATCCATGTCTTGCCTACCAGTGTTCCGAAACTCTTGAAGTCATTCCGTTGAATGGCTTCGGCCATATCCAAGGCATGTGCTTTCATCTCTTCTAATAACCCCAGGTGCAGGGAAGAGTTGAGGAACATGGAGCGTACTATTTCTGCAAGGATGCCCTTGGCTGTACGCGTAATGCCCGTATAATACAGCAGATGGCAATCGCGGTATTCCGGATGGGTAAACAAATGCTCGGGCAACCAGCGTACCAATGGCTGCTGGGCAAATCCAGCCTCCGTCTGCAACAGTTTGATGCCTTGCAATACCACCGTATTGGTCTTGCCAACCGCCACCGGTCGTCAGCAACTGTTCCAGGGCAAGCGTACGGCGGCATATTTCGTTCTTATCCCACATCAGTCCGCAAAAGTCACTCAATGAACCCAAGACAGTAGAAGCCAAAATGGAGCTTGTGCCCAGACCGGAACCTGCAGGTATGGCAGAAAGCAATGTAATCTCTATACCTGTGCCGAAGGCTTCCAGTTGTTTTTCCAGCGAAGGATAAGCCGTTTCTGAAAAAGCCGGAACAAACCCGGCCAGCGCCAATGCTGCTTTGGGAATGGAAAAGGGGGAACCTATCATGCAATAGGATTGCAATTCCTCAAAAGTATTCACCACCTCCATGGCTCCCATATCAATGGAGCGCAACACGATGCGATGCTCCGCGCAAGGTTTGATGTACACTTGTAAAGGCGGCTGCCCGTTCAGTTCAATGGCAATATTCACCACACTCCCACCGGCAAACAAGGAGTAAGGCGGAGTGTCCGTCCATCCTCCCGCCATATCTATGCGTACGGGGCTACGCCCCCATACAATCTGGTCACTATACACATTCAGGCGAGGACTGCTCTTGCGTTCATACAAATCAGTCAGCAATCCTTCGCGCAACAAGCTGAATGCGGCCTGCTCGTCTGCCTTGAAGTCCCTTCCGTCCAGCTTCTCAATCTGTGCACGCAGCATCCGGTTATGGATACGCTGCATCAGCGAGGCATCTGTCGGCAACACTTCCGGCTTGTCAATGCCGAATTTATGGAATTTACCGGCCACATCCATCAAGTCGAGTTGATAGAATACACTCTTTGCATGGTTGCGTGCCAGCACTTCCCAGTTTCCTTTGCAGAAGCTCTCCCGCTGTGCATACAGCAGACGCAAGTCGGCTTGTGCTGAAATTTCGTCGGCGGACAACCGACGACTTTCCAGCCAGACAGCCTTTCCTTCCGTCAAGCCCGGTTCGGAAACCATCCATCGAAGCACTGTCCCCATCTGCTCTTTATCTTCCACAACCGGGAAGATGGCAGCAGCCTGCAGGTCCTCTTTTCTGCCGGTGATGTCTTCCACCGACAATTCCCGTTCGACCAGCCATTCCGAAAACGACATCCCAAGGAACAGTGTCTTTTCATCCCGAATATCCCCCTTAAAAGTATCGTCAAAACCATAGGGGCGTACTGCCCAGCGCTGGTCGGCAAGCGGAACTATATCAATGCAGATACCGTCTGGAATGGTCAGCCTCCAGTCATTCTTGGGAACACCCGTGATAATCTGCCGTGCCCCCAGCCGCCAAGAAGCTCCAACAAAGCTATTTTCAATCCAAAGACTGTCGTTCTTCGGAGTAAGGGGGAGATGCACTTCTGCATTCTGCACAAAGATGGCCGGATTGGGCTTCAACTTCCGGTGCATAATCTGGCGCTGGTCGTAGACCTTATTCTGTAAGGTGACGGTTGAAGACAACAGTTCGCGGCTTGTTCCATAATGGTAGAATTCGCCTCCGGGCAAAGGCAATATGGCGACGGAGAGGCTATTCAGCTCTTCATCCTCAATACGGGGATGATTTCCTAAGGACAAGCCAAAGTCAGCATACAAGTCATAGTATTTCAAGTCGGAATATGGCGTATCCACGTCCAAAGCCCCATCTGCCTTCTGCGAACGTTTCATCAGCAAGTCAACGGCCCGGTCGCTCAATAGCCAGATGCCGATATCCATTAAAAAGAGATGTGTCTTGGAGAGGTTTTCCAATTCTTCCAGAGAGGGTTTCTGAAGCATGAAGTCCAAGGATTCCGGCTGATTCCGATCCGAGACAAACACACCATGATGTGTAGCGAGCAACGGGTCTACCCACAGTCCATAGCACACCACATCTGCATCGGGAATCTCTTGAAGCGGCTTTTCCGCACGGATATATACGTCACCACTGGCAATCAGCGTACGCAGCCTTTCGGGAGCCCGCTCCATTATCTTTTCGTAAAGTGGGAGTTGAAGGGATAATAAATTCTGTCCCAGTTTTTGTCCACGCGCCCAGCGAAACACCGGAATCGGGGTCAATATCTTGCCCGACGGTGCATATCCCGGTAAACGACGGCTTTGTCCTCCGGCATGCAGCAGAATACGCTTCTCTATTGGAATGCTTTTCTCTGTTGGAATGCACTTTTCTGTTGGAATACGCTCCTCCGCCAAATACTTCCTATCCCGTTCCTTCTGCCATTCTCTCAAGAGCCAGGTAGTTCCCCCACCCGAGCCAAGTTTCATTCCCACCGGGTCGGAAGTACAAAACCATTTCGTACGGTCCACATTTTCCAGTTCATAGAATGCCGACACCAGATTAGGCGGCAAAGACAATAATTTCTGCATATCAATCGCTGTATTGCTTACTATTTGACAGCAAAGTAAAACAATATTGGGCAATTGACATAAGTTCTAACAATTTTTTCCGAAAATAATTCCCTTATTTTGTTTTACGAACATAATGAGGAATAAATAACCAGTTTATAACCATGCACAATCGTCTTTTCAATGTATGATACTCCATATGGTCAAAAAGATAATTTTGAAATATTCTTTCACTGACCGATGATTGATATATTTCATATTATACTGTATCTTATCCGGTAAAATCCGTTCTACATACGCTTTATCCGCATCATCAGCCTGCCCAAGTATAGTATTCTCATCAACATATTCTATGGAAGCATAATCTGTTATTCCAGGACGAACAGAAAGTATTTTACGTTGTTCATCCGTATATAGTTCTACATACTTTCGGACTTCCGGACGTGGGCCTACTAAACTCATATCACCTTTCAGTACATTAAATAACTGAGGTAGCTCATCTAATTTATATTTGCGAATAAAATATCCGACCTGAGTAATCCGAGGATCCCGTCCACCTACAGTTATCAAACCTTGCTTATCAGCTCCTATACGCATTGAACGGAACTTATAGACGTAAAAATCCGTCCCTCCACGTCCCACACGTAGTTGTTTATAAAAACCACCACCTTTACTTTCCAATCGGACGGCGAAATATAACACAAGAAATACGGGGAAAAGTAGAATTATTCCCAAAAGAGAAAAGATAAAATCAAGAAAGCGAATCATCACTCAGTACCTGCAACTGTTATATATGCGGCCTTTACAACATTAATAATGAAGTTCAGCTGTTCCTCATCCAGCTGAGGATAAATAGGCAAAGAAATTTCCCCCTTAAAATTCTCATAAGCTTGAGGATAGTTTTTTATGTCATATCCCAAGGATTTGAAAAATGAAAGCATCGGCATCGGAATGAAATGCACATTGACCGCTACTTCCGCCTTGGCTATTTCATCAATCATACGGTCACGCTGTTCTTCCGTAAAATTCTTGATTCTTAATGCGTAGATATGATAGGAGCTTTCCTTTTCACCATCTACCGAAGGAGGAATTATAGCCCAATCGTAATCTGCAAAAGCTTTGGAATAAGTATTGAATACCCTTCTACGTTCCTTCAGAAGAGCAGGATACTCTCGTATCTGAGCCAGTCCGATAGCCGCATTCACATCAGCCATATTTATTTTCATTCCCAACCCCACAATGTCATAACGCCAACCACCGGCTTTCGACTTTGAAAAAGCATCTTTTGTCTGGCAATTCAGACTCATCATATGGAGCTCCTTATAAAGTTCCGCATTGTCAAAGGGAGCAGGCAAATTAAGGCAAATGGCACCACCTTCCGCAGTTGTAACATTCTTCACCGCATGAAGTGAAAATATAGCAATATCCGTTTCACAACCCGTTCTTTGATTCCTACTGTAATATGCTCCCAAAGAATGTGCAGCATCATTCATAACCAAGATACGCCCCAATCGTTCTTGTACTGACGATGTCGGTTGAAACATGCCACGTATATCCGGTTCATTCACCAACTCCATGATGCGCTCATAATCGCAAGGAAATCCTGCAATATCAACCGGGATTATAGCCTTTGTCTTTGAAGTGATGGCATTGCGAATAGCCTCTACTGAAATATTAAAGTCTTTTCCAGAGTCCACCATAACCGGTTTTGCACCAGCGTGGAGTACAGCCAGAGCAGTAGCACTATAGGTATAGGCCGGCACAATCACCTCATCCCCAGAATGAACACCCAGCCAACGAAGCATCATGATAGCTCCCGATGTCCACGAGTTCACACACAGCACTTCTTTTGCATTGGAGAAAAGTTTTATTTCTTCCTCCAATGCTTTTACTTTCGGACCGGAAGTTATCCAGCCGGAACGTAATGAATCAACCACCTCACTGATGACAGTGTCATCAATGTAAGGAGGCGAAAATGGAATTTTCATGATTAATGTATATTTAAATAGGAAAGAATGCTACAAAAGGGCATCATATAAGATTTCTATAGGATGATAAGCTTGCCTGCCTGTACCATCCTTTATCTGTTGCCTGCAACTCGTACCAGGAGCAGAGATACAAATTTCAGTTTCAGCTTGCCTAACAGCAGGAAATAATGACTGCTCTCCTATCTGCATGGACAATGCATAATGTTCTTTCTCATAACCGAAAGCCCCGGCCATGCCACAGCAACCGGAAGGAATTATATCAACCTGATAATTTTCAGGTAAAGCAAGCATCTCCTTGGAAGGTTCAATGGAAGCCAGTGATTTCTGATGACAATGTCCATGCAATTTTATGTGTAAAGGAAAATCTGTAAATTGTTCTTGTGTTATATTTCCCTTATGGATTTCTTTCACAATGAATTCATCATACAATAAACAATTAGCAGCCAGCCTACGGGCATCTTCCCGGGTATTTTCATTGACTAAATCCGGATATTCATCCCGAAAAGCCAATATACATGAAGGTTCTATACCTATTAAAGGAGTTTCTTCAGAAATAATCTCTTTAAGTAAAACTATATTTTTCTCAGCTATGCCTTTAGCCCTTTTCAAGAAGCCTTTAGACAACTCTGTACGTCCACTCTCCACATGCTTAGGGATAATCACCTCATATCCTAAAGTACGCAGCAGTTTTATGAACTTTATGCCAATCCCCACATCCGTGTAATTGGTAAATTCATCTGCAAACAGATACACTTTACCCTTATCATGGGTTTTATTATCCGGATGCTTTATCATCCAGCTCCGCAAAGTCATTTTATAAAGCTTCGGAATAGAGCGTTGAGGAGCAAACTTCAATATCCGTTTAATGAGTGAAGACGTAAATACATTTGAGATTATTGCATTATAGAGCCATGGCGCTGCCATACCCAGCTTTTGCATACTTGTCAGATTGGCAATTAAACGCGAGCGCAATGGAATATGGGCATTGTCATAATGATGTTGCAGGTATTCCGCTTTAAAACGGGCCATATCCACATTCGAAGGGCATTCTGACTTGCAAGCCTTACAAGAAACACAAGTATCCAAAGCGGTCAGAATTTCTTCCTGATTAAAAATATCCTTCTGGAGCGGATGTATCAAAAGTTCACGTAGTGTATTGGCACGAGCACGCGTAGTATTTCTTTCATCTCTTGTAGCGCGATAAGTAGGACACATCGTACCGCCCAATAAGCCTGATTTACGACAATCCCCGGAGCCATTGCACTGTTCGATGGCACACAGCCATCCTTTCTGCCGAGAATAATCAAAATAAGTATCTATTCCTAAATCCCACTGTTCATAACGCAAATTAGCATCCATCGGAGGAGTATCCACAATTTTGCCCATATTGAAAATATGCGGAGAATCCCATATTTCCTTTACCTCCTTCAAAAGACTATAAACTTTATCTCCCAATAATAAAGGAATGAATTCACCACGTAAACGACCATCCCCATGCTCACCACTCAAAGAACCTCTATGTTTCTTTACCAATTCAGCAGTTTTGGTAGCTACCGTACGGAATAACTTCCTATCTTTTTCTTCCTTTAAATTCAAAACTGGACGGAGGTGTAACTCTCCGGTACTGATATGGGCATGATACACACAACTCAAGCCATAACCGTCAAGCATCTTTTTCATATCTGCAATGTATGCAGGAAGACGCTGTGGGGCCACAGCCGTATCTTCTATAACAGATACAGGTTTAGCACTCCCCGGCATTCCGGAAAGTAAGCCCAACCCGGCTTTTCGCAAGCTCCAAACACGACTGATATCCTTCCCATAGACACGTGGGTAATGAGTTCCATAATTATGTGCTCTTAAATCAGCCTCTATTTCGTTAGCCTTCTTATCTACCTCTTCACGGGTATTTTCTGCTAACTCAATAATAAGTATGGCAGCCGGATCTCCCTGAACAAAGAATCTGTTCTTGTTTTGTGATATGTTCCGTTTACTTAATTCCAAAATTGTGCTATCCATCAACTCAATGGCTACAGGATTATGCTTCAATACCACAAGATTGGCAACAAATGCTTCCTCCAAAGTTGAACAATGCACACATACCACAGCTTTTTCTGTTGGTGGCAGAGGTACTAAACGCAATTTTAGCTCAGTAACGAAAGCCAATGTACCTTCTGAACCAGCCAGCAATTTACACAAATTGAATGGTTCCTGACTATTAGAGTCAAAATAATCTGAATGCAATAATTCGTCGATGGCATATCCGGAGTTCCTTCTGCGTAAAGAGGTATCAGGATAGTTATCCACGATTTCTTTCTGATTTTCCTTATCTGACAGCAACGTTATCAGCCGATCATAAATAGAACTTTCCAATGAAGCTCCTGCACGTATGCTATCAACTTCCTTGGGGGATACCCCTTTCAAAAGAGCCTCAGAACCATCACTTAATATGACTTTTGCCTCCAACAGATGATCACGTGTACTGCCATATACCAATGAATGAGAACCACATGAATTATTACCGACCATTCCTCCCAAACAACAACGATTGGATGTGGAGGTTTCAGGACCGAAAAACAGTCCGTATAGTTTACAATAAAGATTTAACTCATCCAATACCACTCCGGGTTGTACCCTAACCCAACGTTCCTCCGGGTTTATTTCCAAAATATGATTCATATATTTGGAAATATCCACTACCAGTCCTTTCCCGACTACCTGCCCCGCAAGAGATGTACCTCCTGCACGGGGAATCAAATTAATATGATTTCTGGAAGCGTAACGTACAATCTCCTGTACATCTGTTTCATCTTTAGGAAATGCTACGGCAAGAGGTGTCTCCCTATATGCAGAAGCATCGGTAGAATAAAGAATGCGATGAAGTAAATCTGTCCTTACTTCACCATGAATATGTAAATCTTTAAAATTCATTCAAATAAAGAAGCTAAAAAAGCAATTATAAAAGTTGTAAACTTTCCAAGATTTTATTTCCTGCATCTCCATTTCCATAAAGTCTATTTTCAAACCCCGTTTTAGGAGCATCCACCAACAGAGCATACGTATCTTCTATCATCGCTTGATTGCTTCCTACCAATCTGTTAAATCCATTGTCAACAAGTTCCACCCACTCTGTTTCATCACGCATAGTCACACAATATTTACCAAAGAAATAGGCTTCTTTTTGCAATCCACCACTATCAGTCATTACCAACTCACAATTCTTTAAAAGCCAAACCATCTCCAAATAGCCAACAGGCTGGATAAAGCATATATTAGAACAGGAAAAATCATATCCTATTCCTATCAATTTGGCTTTAGTACGGGGATGCAGCGGCAATACCACCTTACATTTATCAGATATATTTTCTAAAGCCATAAAAATATTCTTCAGACGTCCCAGATTATCCGTATTTTCAGCACGATGTACTGTACATAAAACAAATTTATCCGGTAAGTTGCTGTTTGGTTTTCTGCATTTATCCGCATAAAACAATGCAGCATCTTGCATTACATCTCCATTCTTTACTATTTGGCATCTAATATTGCCATATCCTTCATTGACCAGATTTTCAGTAGCTTTATCAGTTGGACAAAATAGAATGTCACTGATACGGTCTGTCAAGATACGGTTTATCTCTTCCGGCATATCCATATTGAATGAACGTAGTCCCGCTTCTACATGAGCCACCTTGATATGAAGTTTCTTTGCGGCCAATGCACCGGCAAGAGTAGAATTTGTATCTCCATACACTAACACCCAATCCGGTTTCTCTTCTATCAGAACCTCTTCTATTCTCTCCAACATCTGCCCAGTCATAGCACCATGACCCAATCCATTTATGTTTAAATTATAATGCGGTTTAGGTATGCACATCTCTTCAAAAAAGATATCACTCATGTTAGAGTCAAAATGCTGACCTGTATGTACTATAATCTCTGTTACGTCTTTAGAAGCTGCAAAAGCACGACTCACAACCGCAGCTTTTATAAACTGAGGACGTGCCCCAATAATTGTTACTATTTTCATTTCTTTATAAGATTATTCATTATATCGAGGAAACGCTTTCCCAACACTTGATAAGTATGATTCGAGAGAACAAATTTTTTACCATTCTCTCCTAATCTTCTTCTTTCTTCTTCTGGCATGGATTTTAACGCCAAAATAGCCTTACTAATTTCACCGACGTTATCCGGTTCGACATCAATGCCACAATCAGCCTCTCCAACCAAATTGTTCCCGGCATCTATTGCCTGTATAATTGGTTTTGCAGCCATCATATAATCAAACATTTTATTGGGACTTATGCCAAAACGAAATAAAGACTGCTTTTGCAAGCCTATATAAAGCACATCCATTTCTTTCAGCAAATTAGGTATCGCCAATTTATCGATAGTTGGAAGAAAGTAAACATTTACAATTTCTTTCTTATGTGCATATTTTATCAAATTTTCTTTTTCCTGTCCTCCACCGACTAAAACAAGTACCACATTTTGCTCCGCGAGAGACGAAACCGCATCAATCACAGCATACAATGAATTTGCAATACCATGAGCACCGGCAAAACCAACTATAAACTTTCCTTCTTTCTGAAATCTACTCAATAATAAGCCATGTTCTTCCGGAATCCCCTTAGGGTTATTCCAATCAGATAAAACAATGCCATTAGGTACATAATGAAATTTACCTTTTCCCAATCCATGCTCTCTCATGTGCTCCTCAGCCTTAGGTAACATGGAAACGACAGTATCTACATATCTATAACAGTCATTCTCTGCCTTTTGCATAATTTGGATAAAGGGGTGCTTTTTAGAATATCCACCTAGTTCCATGGGGGATAATGGCCATAAATCATGTACTTCATAAATGAGTTTTGCATGATAATGCTTGGCTATTTTATAAGCAGGATAAATATCTAAAGGATAAGTAGAAGACGCTATTACAATGTCAGGTTCAAAATTCCTTAAATACTCTACAAAATAATGGTAAAGTTTGAATACAAACAAAAACATGGAAAAAATCCTTCCTACTCCATTCCCTTTATATCGATTAACCGGAATCCAACAATATTCAACATTATCTACGATTTCTCTATACTCACAAGGTTGTTTTTTTCTTAAATGCGAAAAAGAACCTCCTACAATTCGCACATGATGTCCTGCTTTCTGCCACTCCTTAGCCATATAATAAGGACGAAATTCCATGCCTAAATCAGGACTACCTGCATAATGATTAATAAGAAGAATATTCATAAAGTAATTTGATTATAAAAGCAATGGTAGTTTTTGTCTGCATTAAACTCATTCTGATAACATAAAATAGTAGATATTTTCAGAATATCCATCTTATTCATAATATCCGAAACTGTTTCATTAAAAGCAGCCTGATCAATATTAACTGGTATTAAGACACCAGTTTCATCATTTACTATTTCAGCATTTCCTCCTACATTTGTAGCAATAATAGGAATCCCAAAACTGATAGCTTCCATAATTGAAACCGGAATCCCCTCTGATAAACTCATATTAACAAACAAATCAAAATCATTCATCATATACAATTGTTTTACATCCGAATTACTGATATAACCAGTCAATATTACATTCAGGTTTTTCGATTTATTCTCTATTAAAGCCTGTAATTCCCTCAATAATGGTCCGCCCCCAATATGAGTCCAACTGATACAAAGCTGCGGATGAGCTACACAAAAAGAATTTATTCGTTTAAAAATGAAATCCACCCGTTTGACAGCAGTCAAACTTGAGCATGAAATAAAAGAAATATCTGCCACTTTCTTTACTTTCTTATTATACTGTTCTTTTGTCGATACTCCCAAATGACTTAAAAATATCTTTTCAGCATAATTTGGATAACATTTTTGCAAAAATATCTTACCTTCTTTCGCTACACAAAACACTCCTTTTAAATAGGCCAACGCTTCTTTTCTATAAGGAATATAAGAACCTATTTGTCGCTCATAAACATCATATCTATGAGCACGAGTGTAAAGCACAAAATCTCGATAATACTCATCTTTCTTTATTCTCCAACCTAATCCCAAAGGTGTATGATTAAACCAGTAACTATAAAAAACACTACCTTGTTTAAAAATATATTTATGAGATGATAAAAAAGAGCTTATCCAAAAAAAAGAACCATACAGATACTTAATTCCTTGATAAAATTCATTGGGAGAACGTGGTCTATCTTTAATCCATAACATTTTCCAAAAATGCAGACTAAATAGCATCAAACAAGCGATATATATTTTCTTTATAAAACTCGTATCAGCCAATGAATTACAAATTTCGACATTTGAAGGTACACACCGACAAACCTTCTTTCGATGAAGAGGCAATACGACAATATGTAATCCCAAATTTCCAGCGACGCGCATCTCTTCCTCTATGAAAGTTTCTGAGTTTATTCCATAAGGAAAAGTATTAGTAAACAAATAAACCGTTTTCATCAAGATTCTCAATTAGCATAAACCTATGAATGTAGACTTTCAATCACAGTCAAACATCGTTTTTCCCACGTATGCTCTAAAGCTATTTGTTTTACCTGTTCTCTAAGCAAAACAAGATCTGTCTTATTATCCAGTATAAACAAAAGCTGTTTTTCTATATCTTTTGCCGTATAATTACAAGTATAACCTATTTTTTTTTCAGATATAAAATCTCCTGTCATCGTATGATTAGTTCCTAATAGTGGACAACCATATCCCAATGATTCAAACAATTTATAAGGAACTGCAAAATTTAAATATTCCACAGGATTTATTAATATACAAAACAAATCTGTTTGGGAAAACATTTTTTTAACTTCTTCTTTTGTACCATGCACTATTCGAACATTTAAAGGAAGTATCCCATATTGTGTTTTTTCCCTCTCCCAATCATCTTTCCTACAACATATTGTTAGATGAACTTCAGGAATATTACCAACAGCTTTTACGAATTGTTTCAAGTCATATACTCCTCCAATACCTCCAACATATAACAAACTCAATTTCTTGTCCTTGTGAGTAAGGTTTTCTTGCAAAAAATCAACGTTTAATCCCGATGGTAAAGCAAAAACAGGCATATTCAATTTTATAGGAATATAATCAAGCATCTTTGTTGAGGGAAGATATAATACATCAACCAATTGCTTATATCTCAACAAATCATAGCGATAAAAATATTTGGCGATATTTTTTTTTATAGAGGAGCCATAAAGTTCAAATTTCCAATAAATATCCCGATAAAATAAGCCAATTTTAATTCCGTGTTTTCTACAAAATGAAAAAAAAGAGAAATCTAAAAAGGGGTGAGTAGGACAATGATGCTTTTCAGTCAATAAAGTTGGCATTGTCGAGGATTCGCTATACAAGAAATCATAAGTTACACCTTTTCTAATATTGTGTTTTATTTCTTTTATTCGTTTTTTACGTTGAGAAGCATTTCCTTCAATTAATATGACTTCGTAACCTAATCTTTCAAATGCTTCAATCATCTTGACAGGACGAATTGAACTTGCAGAAGCCCGTTCCCGATTAATTCTCATGGGAATATGAAAAATCATCCTCTGTATACTCTTCTCCATTTCTTTTTATTTTTATAAAACGTTTTCAATATTAAATAAATGAAAACAAGCAAAAATGCATTTCTAAAATTTATAATCGGATATATACAATCCGATACTGATCCACGTGGAGCATATAATAACCCTGAAAACATTAGCATCCCCATCACGGCAATAAAACCACCCTGTCTAAACCATTTATGCAACTGTGACAAAAGGATTCCGAATACAAAATTCACCACAATAATTCCGACATATCCAAAATCAACCCATGCCTCTGCTATATATGAACTTCCCAACCCACCTCCACCTAAAAAACGTTGAGGATCTACCAAATAAGTAATCGTTGCTCCAAAATTATTATTATGATAAACAGCTTCTAATTCCTGTGACTTATAAAAAGGAAACAACCCGAAAAAATTGCTAACAGGATTATGTTTAAGCTCCTGTATAATAGGTCCGAATGTATAACTGATATTCGTTTCAGGATACGTCCCCTCACACTCTTTTGCATAACCGATGACATTTACACTAACCCCTTGACCTTGAAAAAAACTAATTGCCGAATCAAAAATATTTTTTGATTCATGATCTAGCTCATTTCGTATATACCCGAACGCAAGTAAAAAAGAAAGGGCAAAAGGAGTTATTATACCACAAATAATATATTCACGTTTGCCAAACCATACCTTACCACCAGAATTTACCGTATTTCTCAGAATCAAATAAGCAATCAAAAAGCAAAATGCTAAAACGACTCCGTTACGCTGTCCGTACCCTAATGATAAAGTATTAATTAATAGAAATACTAAAAAAGGATATTTCAATTCCCGTTTCGAAGGCATAGTCGATAAATACAAGAAAAAAAACAAATTAAATGAACTACCTATAAACCCAATGAAATGAGGAAGTCTAGAACTGAAATCTGTATAATAACTCAAATAAGAATTAGACAGAACAAACAACATTTTTTCAATATTGATACAACAAGCAGCAACTGCACATACATAAAGAAAAGGCAAAAACAGTTTTTTCCGGAATTTTACAATGTCCGAAGCATACTTAGTCCTTTCTTTTTGCTTAAACCACACAATCCGCTTATCTTGAAACATATAGAATCCAACAAATAAAAAAAATAAACTTAAATACAGGGAAAACAAAATATGATTTATAATCTGCGGAGAACTAAAATTTAATCCTTCTTCTGACTGTAATTCACCGAAAATGGGAGAAATAAACAATCTACTCAATAAAAAAGTAAAAAATGTAACATTAAACAGAGCAAATACATATCGTTTATTTAGGTCTGCTATTGCATAGATCATACTTAATATCCAAACCGAAAATATAGCTCCTAATGAAAAAAGATACACTTGATACAATAAACCTATTACGAAACTGAAAAGCCCGAGAAATAAGAAAAAGAAAAGATATGCCGTTCGTATTCTCCGCATATAATTACTTTGACAACAAATATCTGTACAAATAAAGATTAGACACAAGACCAGACAATAAAAACACCGACAACGTACTTATTGCCGCCCCGATACTTCCCATCCAATATATTAGAACCACATCTGCTATGATATTAAAAAGCCCCATAGCAACCGTAATATAAAAATTCACTTTAATTTTCCCTAAAGAAGCCAATACATTTCCTCCTGGAATCCGCAAAGAGGCTGTAAAGAAATAACCGATCGCCAAAACAATAAATATGGATACGCAGTCCAAATACTCTTTGCCAAAACAAATCTGAACAATCAACTTTGAGAAAAAAATAAGAAAAAGAGAAATACACAAATTTAATCCCAAACAATATTTTAGTAATTTCATATAATGGTTGCGCACCCAATTCTTATCATTTTGATGATTGGCAAAGTAAGGATAAACAAACGTCATTATAGTAGAAGGAATAAACGTCAAAGCAAAAGGGATAAGTGTAGCTGTCTTATAAGATGCTAGAACATTCATATCTTCAGTAATAACCCCAATAAGAAAAACATCAATAATATAAACCAAAAATGATACCCCATTATTGAACATTGAAACTAATGAAAAACGATTAAACTCTGATGCCTCCTCCTTTGTTATTACAACTCTTGCATCACACCATATCCACCCACCTCTTTTTAAATAAACCATTCCTGCCCCAATACAACCTAACAAAGCAATATAAGTAAAAGCAAAAATTCCCTTCACACCTAAAAAATATGCTCCAACTACAGTCCCTCCCATAACCAATACTGTATTCAAAGAAGTATATAAAGAATAAAATTTGTTATTTCGAAGTACTAAATTATAAATTTGGAAAATCTCATAAATAATTGTAAAGACAGGTATAAAAGAAATAATCACAAATAAAATACTTGTAGAAGAATCTTTGACAAATAACAAACCAAATAATCCGATTCCAAAAGCCAATATAATATTTGCGATCACTCCCCTTCTTAAACCGTATTTAAAAAATGCGTACATCAAAGGAGAATTCCTATACACTGAACCATATTGCAACAACCCTGAAACGACTCCCAAACCGTTCAATAACAAAAAAAAAGACAAAATATTTTGGACATAAGCATATACCCCATATTCTCCCTTTGATAAAATGCGGACTAACAAAATAGTTCCTGAAAAAGAAATGATTTTATTAAAGACATTCGCACCAAACATATGCATCAAGCCACGTTGTGCCAAATTCTTAATAAGAATTACCGTATTATTACGCATAAATCTTTCTCGCAGCAAGTATTGTCAAAACCTGTAACTTCTCAATCACACTCCCTTGATTAAAAAGCATCATAGAGTCCGCTTGTAACTTCTTGTATCCATCTAATAAATGAATATGTTCCTCATAATAAGTGTTAACAAAGTTCCTTATTCCAGGATTTGTAGCATACCAAAATTCAAAAGGATTCATATCACGCTTATTATGGCTAAAATGGCGACTTCCAATTATGTGCAAGCCTCTGCGAAATCCCCCTTGAACAAGCTGCATCAATTTCTGAAAAATAAAAAAACGAGTCCTTTGCTTACGAGTAGATTGAATTTTACCCGCCATCGGATATTTTTTATTAATCCATGTCCAATAAAGCCTGTTATATATACGCAAACATTTAGGGATAGAAAAACAAATATCTATAAACTCTGGATCAATAAAAGGAGAAACAGCATATGTATAATTCGAACGAATATAATGAGTTGATAATGCACCTTGAAAACCACGAAGATAAAGAGACATCAATTCATGGCCCTCATATCCCGAAACATTTATATCTTCACATGAAACCCTATTGGAATATTTAATTCCATTCACATCTATTGTATCTTCGCGTAAGGATTTTAAATATCCTCCTCCTACAATCAAATCCCCCAATTGCCCTGTATGTTCTAAACCCAAGACTCTAAAATTCAAAAATTTCAAAAACTGATTTCCCCCGGTAATTCCCGCATAATATCCCATGCCAAAATTCTTTTTCGTAACTTCCTCCACTTCTCGCACAAACGAAGCTTCATCCAAATACTTTACATAAAATTGGTTACCCAAAAAGTGGGCAACATCTTTTGCATATTGGCAATCCAGACTAGTTGATTGTGAATAACAGATATTAACAATATTTCTATAACCCATATCATGAGCAACCCAAGTTGTCATTCGAGAATCTAAACCACCACTTAAATCCACCAAATGATATTTATATCCATACTCCGTATCTTTGTCAAAACAACGTTTAACAGCCTTTCTGAAACCTTGATCAATTAACTCTATCGCCTCGTTCATTCCCATATCTATTTTTACTTTATAGGAAAAACGATGCCATTCCTTGATATTCATTCCTTTCTCACTCACAAACAAATACTTTCCAGCTCTCACCCTCTTCACCTCTTTTAAGAATGTAGAATCATCTACCATATAACCGAAAGAAAGCAATTGGTAAGCGGCTTTATCCGAAAACGAATATACCATTCCATTCCGCTTTAACTCTTCATATACCAAGTTAAATTTATTACTAACTACAACATTACCATCCACTCCTACATAATAAAAAGGAGCACTATCACCCGTCTGATTTCCCCAAACAATAAGCACTCCAGTTTCTTTATTACGATAAAATCCATTGAATGGGCCTATAATTCTTTAAAAAAAGTAAATTCATCTTTTTTTAATAATAAAAAAAAGTAAATCCTCAAGAGTTGTAACCTTATATTTTGCGAACAGCTCCGACTTATTTAAAATCACCCCATCAGAAACAATAGTAATCTTCTCGTTATCACAATAAAACTTATCATCCTTAAATCTATCATCAAAATTTACCTTCACCCGGACAATTCCATTTTTTCCCGACAACATAAACATCCAACCTATCGTCTGCTTTTCCATCTCTATATATCTTTATAAAGTCCTTAAAGTCAAAACAACTCATTCAATATTCGCACAAATTTGCTATAATTCACAGAAGAATTATATCTTTCTTCCCACATTTCTCTAGCATGTTTTCTTAAAGTCTGATAATCATTATCTACCATACAAGCAATAGATTTCAAACAAACACTCAAATCTCTATTCAAGAAATCTTTATTCAGTAATAAACCATTATACCCATTTTCTACAATTTCTCCCACTCCACCCACGTTGGTCGCAATCACAGGAATGCCAAAAGATGAAGCCTCCATAATAGAAACAGGAATACCTTCTGATTCACTAACATTCACAAAAATATGATAAGAGTTTTCCTTATATAATTTATAAATATCTGTAGATGTCAATTCCCCCAGCAAATTTACTTTTATATTCTTAGGTAGTTTTTCTATATCTAATTCCAACCTCTCTTTTAATGCTCCTCCACCAATATGTGTCCATTCAATATTTATATCAACTATTTGTTGCAATGTTTCTAATATCCTATGAACCCTCTTGACTGGCACAATCCAAGAACAAGATACCAATCGAAGTGTTCCTTCCAAATGTACATTACTTTTAATTCCATAATCAAAAGTGCCCAAACGAGAAACTTCTAGTTTACAACTCTTAGAAATAAAAATATTACCTTTTAAATAATCCAAGCCATGCTTAGATATTGGAAATATAACATCCAGGTAACTTGATAAATAGAATCTCAAAGGTAAATAATTAGAGATATACCTATCTGCATATAAATCATACCCATGACACCGAGCTACTGCTCTTGCTGAAAACTTTTTCTTAAAACGAACTGCAGCATAAGCTCCATGATGCAGCCAATAACTATAACAGACCGTATCATGTCCTTCAATTTTATTAGATATATTCTTTGTTAGAAAAATAAACACCCTTTCACCTAAACCAATAAATGCAATCAAAGAATGCAGTCTCGAAAAAAAATAATTTCTTTCTTTTAGCAAAAATAGTAATTCTTCATAAAAGACTTGCCTGAGAAGAGAACGTAGATACCAGATTATTTTATTACATCTACTCAATTTAGGCATTTGATAAATGCTAATATTATTAGGGATGTTCAAAAAGCGCTGTGGACAAACATTATCTATAGAAACAACGTAAACAGGATAAAACTTGCTATAATAGCGAATTTCATTATCTACAAAAGTTTCTCCTTTACCAAAAGGGAAAGAGTTAGTAATTAAAACTAATGCTTTTTTAGCCATTACAAGATAGCAAACTATAGAAAGATAAAATATTAAAATTAGGGGGACGTAATTTAAACTGTGTCAATCTTTGCATTTTTCTTTTTATCAGTAGATTACTACTTGTATTTATATTGATATTCAAGTGTTTATCCGAAGTAAAATATGATTTACTCAATGGATTAAGAACTGACACAGCTTGAATTATGACCTCTATAAATTATAAAGCAAAGCAAAAGTGCCCCCCTTTTTAAATATCACTAGCATTTATTCTGATAATCATTAAGCAGATTCTCATGGTCCCACATCTTTTGTCAAATCCATAAAAAAATCAAATACTCCAAAACAAACATCCTATCTAGTAGGTAGATTTCTCTCAAAGTTTTTCCCTCTCTTCCCGATTAGCTTTGCGCAATGCGAAAAATTCGTCAAGCAACATTAATTTTTCTATGGAACTCATATCAGAATAGTAATCAACAAAGGAAACACATACTTAAAGCAATAATCCAAAACGCCTTAACATTTTAGGCGAAGCATCTTCATAGCTAATCACAGCACCTTTAATCAGTTCGAGGTCATCTTGCATAATGATACCTTTAGCTTTATCGTTCCCAAACAGTTCTTTAAAACGCTTACCAGTAATCGTTTTCAAATCAGAACAATCTACAAAACGATCTTTCTCTTTTAGAAAAGCATATTTCTTTGCAGACAATTGGTAGTGCATCTGTTGCCGTCTTGGAGGCAAATTAGGATTTATTTCTGTGTCTATAATAACAACTCCTATGGCATTTCCATCCAAGTCATGTCCCAAGACAACAAAATATTTATTGCGGCCATCATCTCCCGGATTCTTACCCTTGATGTTCTCTTCTTTCCCCAAGTGCATTCTGAACACCTCACCAACAGATACTCTAGACAGCAACATGCGTTCTACCGTTTCTTGCGGTAAAAGGTCTTCAAAGGTTCCTTTCTTCATCTGCCCTGCAAATAATCGTCAATCTCAGATTGTTCTTTCAGATATTCTACAAATCCGGAAGTTGCGCCTCCTGCCTGAGCCATCAATAGCGGATTCATAGGTGATGCACTCCTTGCATCCCATGCCGTTTGCCAAGCTACATCATGCGAATCTTTGGACAATTGCTTGGCATCCTTCGACAAATTTTCTTTTATGGAAGCATCCAGACACGCAAGGTCAGCCTTACTCAACTCATCCATATCCGGTTCTTCGGCAGCTCCTACAAAATAGTAACATTCTGCATTTCCCGGTTTTAATGAATCCGCTAATTGCCGTAACAAAGACCCTTTTACAGCATGAGCCGAATTTGTTGCAACCTTCACGGCATCATACAAAAAAGAAGGAACAGGACCACGCTCCAACGCACAGAACGTATCCTTCACCAGATGCTTCCCATAAGTAGCATAATGTTGGCGTTCCGCAAAATATAGAATTTTGAACAAATGGATGAAATCCAACTCGCCACATTGCTTTAAAATATAGAGAGTAACAGCTTTTAACTTCAACATGTCATCCGTAGTCATCATTATATCCTCCTATTTTTCACTAAAGAGCAAAGTTCATTCCTCTTTTTGTATTCATACCTGCCGCAAAGATAGTCTTTTCACTACAAACTCCAATACTTCAACGAATGAATCTTGTCTCTATATATTCCTTTAATATCCACAAGCACCGCATGATCGTACGTCATACCCTTAAAATATTTATCATCCAGATTCTTGTATTCATCGTGGGCCACAGCCACAACCACTGCATCATAATTATCCCGTGGTTTTTCCACCAATCGGAAACCGTATTCTTTCTGAACTTCATCACTGTCTGCGTGTGGATCAACCACATCTACATCGCATCCGAAGTCCCTGAGTTCATTAATAATATCAACAACTTTTGAATTACGGATATCCGCTACGTTCTCCTTGAAAGTAACCCCCATCACAAGGACACGGGCACCAAGTACCCCCTTGCCTAACGAAATCAAACGTTTCACAAGTTTCTTGGCAATATATCCGCCCATACTGTCGTTTATATAACGGCCCGCACTGATTATCTGGCAATGATATTTCAACTCGCTGGCTTTCTGAACCAAATAATAAGGGTCAACGCCGATGCAGTGCCCTCCTACCAAACCCGGATAGAATTTCAAAAAGTTCCATTTGGTTCCGGCAGCTTCCAACACATCGTAAGTATTGATACCTATACGGCTGAAAATAATGGAAAGCTCGTTCATTAAAGCAATATTGACATCACGCTGGGTATTTTCAATAATCTTTGCCGCTTCAGCCACTTTTACATTCGGCGCACGATGAACACCCGGTTTTACTACAAGCTCATATACTTTGGCCACAACATCCAAAGCTTCTGAATCGCAACCAGAAACAATCTTAATCGTGTTGGGCAGAGTATGCACCTTTTCTCCCGGATTGATACGCTCCGGAGAATAGCCGTATTTAAAATCTATGCCGGCTTTCAATCCGCTTACCTCTTCCAAAATGGGAAGGCAGTCGTCTTCCGTACAGCCCGGATAGACCGTAGATTCATAAACCACATAATCACCCGGTTTCAAGGCTTTAGCCACTGAACGGGAAGCACCTAACAACGGGGTCAAATCCGGCTTATTGTATTTGTCAATTGGGAGTAGGAACGGCTACAATGAAGAAAGAAGCTTCCTTCAGCTTCTCAATAGAGGAAGTAAACTCTATATCTACATTTTCAAAGGCTGAACCATCCAGTTCCCCACAAGGATCAATCCCCCTCGCGCATCTTTACCAAACGTGACTCATTGATATCAAAACCAATTACTGAAATCTTCTTTGCAAATTCCAGAGCAATGGGCAAACCTACATAACCTAAACCGACCAATGCCAGTTTAGCCTCTTTATTTACTAACTTATTATACATAACCTTCAAACAAAATTAAAAATTAAAGAACTAAAAATTAAAGTTTAGCAACCTTACCTTCTTTCAACCGATAACGTTCCTTACTCTCCGGACAGACTGCAACCCCATCTTCATCAAAGTCAAGCCTATGACCGTATTCACTCATCCAACCCATCTGACGGGCAGGATTACCAACCAATAAAGCATAAGCAGGAACAGTTTTAGTAACTACCGCACCAGCACCGATAAATGCGTATTCACCAATATCGTGTCCACAAACGATGGTGGCATTGGCACCAATAGTGGCACCTTTGCCAACATGAGTTTTGGCGTACTCGGATTTACGGTTGACAGCACTACGAGGATTGGTAACATTGGTAAAGACACAAGAAGGACCTAAAAAAACATCATCTTCACACGTCACACCAGTATAGACTGATACATTGTTCTGAACCTTTACATTATTCCCTAATACCACATCTGGAGAAATCACCACATTCTGACCGATATTGCATCTTTCTCCAAGCACACATCCGGACATGATATGACTATAATGCCATATCTTTGTACCCGCACCAATCCGGCAACCATCATCGATGGTTGCTGTTTCATGAGCAAAAAAATCTTGCATAGGTGTATTTATTTAAAGAAATCTTTTATGCTATCAATAACCAAATCCTGCTGCTCAGTAGTCAGTTCGGTGTGAACAGGAAGGGAAAGAACGGAATATGCCAATTTTTCAGCATTATCCAAAGACTCTGCAGCACGTGTTATTTTTTGGAATGCCTCTTGTTGCTGTAAGGGCAACGGATAATAAATCATACTAGGAATACCGGCATCTGCCAAATGCTGTTTCAAGGCATCACGTTTACCATCTAATACCTTCAAAGTATATTGATGATAAACATGAGTACTTTGAGGCAACTCTTCCGGCGTAATGATGCCTCGCACATCCTTCAAATGTGAAGTGTAATATTGTGCCGCTTCACGGCGAGCAAGGCAATATTCATCCAAATGTTTCAATTTGGCGTTCAAAACCGCAGCTTGAACAGTATCCAGACGAGAATTGCATCCGATAACCGCATGGTGATACTTTATCCGCTGACCATGATTGGCTATCATACGAAGCTGTTCGGCCAATACATCATCATTGGTAAGGATTGCTCCTCCATCACCATAACAGCCCAAATTTTTTGAAGGGAAAAATGAAGTACATCCTATATGACCAATGGTACCGGTATGTTTCTTAGTGCCATCGGAAAAAGTATATGTAGCACCGATGGCTTGTGCATTGTCCTCCACAACATACAAGTGATGTTTTACAGCAAACTGCATGATAGGCTCCATATCACAAGACTGACCGAAAAGATGTACCGGGATAATAGCCTTTGTCTTCGGGCTTAGCGCCTTTTCCAAATTGGCAGCTGTCACATTAAAAGTGGCATAATCTACATCCACCATCACAGGAATCAAACCTAAAAGGCCAATCACCTCTGCAGAAGCAACATACGTAAATGCAGGCACTATAACCTCATCTCCCGGTTTCAAGCCTAAAGACATCAATGCTATCTGAAGAGCATCTGTCCCGTTACCACAAGTTATTACATGTTTACAACCGGAATAAGTTGCCAGATTGGAAGCGAATTCTTTTACTTGAGGGCCATTAATAAAAGCAGAAGTTTCAATGACTTGCCGAATACCCGTATCCACTTCCTTTTTTATCTTTAAATATTGACCATGAAGGTCAACCATTTGAAGTTTCATATCCATAACCATTTCATTCTCAAGAATTATTTACCACCCAAATGGATGTTTGGCTAAAGGCAGTTTTGCCAAAGGATGGTAGTCACCTTTCAAACCGATGGGTTCTGCATGACGAATATCATACACGATATTGATTGCATTACGTGCATCCTCAATACCAAAACCTTTACCGGCAAGAATATCCTTATAGCTTTCAGTGTGCAATTCCGTAAAACCTTTGCTGAATTCAAATTCTTCACCGTCAATATTGATTGTACGATAAGTAAGCTTCTCCCCTTGTACTGCATTTTCAGGAAGATTGTCTGAATTTATACTTAAAAAATAACGGACACGCGCTCTTTCCAACTCCAGATATCCTGCTGCACGGTCATGTGTATATACATGAACAATATTCTTCTTTACAGGACCAAACACCCATGAAAGCATATCATAAAAATGCACGCCGATATTGGTCGCAATTCCCCCACTCTTGTGTACATCACCTTTCCAGCTTGTATAATACCAATTGCCACGTGAAGTGATATACGTCAAGTCCACATCATAAATTTTATCTTTAGGACCGTTCTCTATTTTCTTCTTCAAATCAATAATAGACTGGTGCAGACGAAGTTGAAGTATTGTATAAATATGGTGTCCGGTTTCTTTCTCCACTTCTTCCAAGGCATCCACATTCCAAGGATTCAAGACCAAGGGCTTTTCGCAAATCACATCAGTCCCCAAACGCAACCCATAACGCATGTGTGCATCATGAAGATAATTAGGAGTACAAATAGAGACATAATCAACTTGCTTGTCAGTACCTTTCAGTTTCGTACAGTGACGGTCAAACAATTCATGTTCGACAAAAAAGGATGCTTCCGGAAAAAAACTATCCATAATCCCAACACTGTCAAATTTATCATAAGCCGCAACCAAGCGGTTTCCGGTGTCCTTGATGGCACGCAGATGACGGGGAGCAATGTAACCCGCCGCTCCAATTAATGCAAAATTTTTCATTGATTATAATTGTAATATTAAGAACCTGATAGATTTGCGGAAATTTATTCTTGCACTTCTTCCCACGGATATTGATTCTCCTCGAAATTTCTCAATTCTTCTATTATTTCCTTCTGTTCATCCGTTAAGTCTGAAATATTCCACGTTTCAATAAGTTGATGTGCTTCATGAGCCAATTCTTCATCATACGTTTCACTATATCCCCATGTCAGTAAACGCATTTTAATAAAGATGCCGGAAGTTGACTCATAATATTGTAGATACGATCCAAAATAACCTGTTTTTTCCGCTCCTTATCTCCATTATCATAGATAGTGGCATTATACCCCATCAGCAGAGCAAGACACAGATTTCCCTCTTCTTCAATATCAGAGCTTTGTTCGGAAAATAAAGAATCGGAACGGGTCAGAACTTCTTTATTTAAACGACAGAATTCATCAGAATAAATAGGACTACCATTCGTATCCAAATACATAAGTTCATGAGCCATCCGTTGAAGCTCAAGAGCGCGGGAAAGTAAAGAATTCATCTTTATATTGATTTTTTATTATTTATCGGAAAGAAAAAATATCCTTCAAGAAGATTAGGATGACAGAGAGTCGCTTAGTCATTAATTGCCTTCAGATAGGATTTGGGCACTTTAATGCTTGCTACTAAAACACCCGTAATGCGGATAACAACATAAGTTTTGTTGGCTTCTGTGGCGATTTCACCTTCAATGCCGCTAAACTCCCCTTTGACAACTGTAACCTTTTTGCCAACGGTAAGAGGTTCATTGTCAAAACAAACACCTTCGGGATTCAAATCCATGACGAACATGAAATCCTGCATTTGTTTATCGGGAACAACCAGCATGGAATGAGTGGAAAAATCCTTCATATAAAAAACCTGGACACCATAAACATTATGTATGTCACAAGCAGACTGTTTGGTGGCATGAATAAAAATCAATCCACGGGCAACCGGAACCACGTTACGCTTCCGACGGTACTTCAACTGTGAAATTACAGTTCGAGTAGGAAGATAACACTCCACATCAATACCTTCCTCCAGATTAAGATTTTCGATACGCTTCTTAACTGCAAATTCTTGTTTGCTTAGTGTACGGGCTGCGAACCAATATTTCTGTGTTTCAACCACTTGTAGGAGTTTAATAAATAATCGGAAGTTTGTTTTGGGTACGCTTCGCGGTCCGATTGAGTCATTTACTCTTTCGAACCGTATCTGCAGACAAGCGCTTATAAAACGTTGTTACCGAACGAATTAGAAGTAGAAAAGCGTTCAATAGACGTTCGTTTAATGAACGTCTATTTTTAAGAAAATAAGTAGAGGCATAAAAGTTAAAAAGGAACAGAACTTTAAGATGTTAAATATCAGACTTATATTATTGTAAATCAATATATTAATATGAAATAAAAATTACTTTGGAAATATTTTTATTAAACATTTTGTTAGTTCAAAAAATACGGCTTATCTTTGCGTTCATTAAACGAACGTTTAAAAAACGCCTCCAACATCTCCTCCATCTTTCTGTGTTACAGGTTTATTCAAGCAAAACAAAAACAGTATACATGAACAGATACAAACAATTAATAACGTGCAATACACGATACTAACAACGTGTCCTACAAAAAACAAATATCGTGTCCGCAGGATATTAACTTCCTGCAAACACGATATTAATTCGCTTTTACACAAAACTATACGAGGCTAACTACCTGCTGCAACAACCCCGACAATTCGAAAGTAGCATTCTTAATATCCGAAATCCGGTTCTTGCCTTCTGTCGTAAGAGAAAAACGCATCTGACGCTTATCTTCCTTACCTATCAGACGGGTAATGAGCTTCTTTCCCTCGACAGAGCGAATGACCTTTGAAGTGTTGGAGGCAGACAAACCCAGTGCCTCGGCTATCTCACTAGAGGTAAGCTTAGGAGTATTGAGCAGCGTGCACAACAACATTCCTTCATTCAGCGATAAATCATACATCTGCGTAAACTGCACCTCGAACTCGGCAATAGCCCGATAAACATCACGGATTTTACATAAAGTCTCCATATCTTGTCCTCCTATATAAATAAGTTCACATTTGCCTTGTCCGCACGTTCCATATAGGTAGCCACGCCGCCGATGGTTACTTCATCCAGAAGTTCTTCGTGCTGGATGCCCATCATATCCATAGACATCTGGCAAGCAATGAATTCCACTCCCTGCGCCAATGCCTGCGAGCGCAACGACTCCAAAGAATCCACTCCCTTGCGCTTCATCAAGAAGCGCATCATGCGGCTGCCCATGCCAAACATATTCATCTGCGACAACTTCAGTTTCAAAGAGCTGGACGGCAGCATCATGCCGAACATCTTGCCGAAGAAGTCCTTCTGCACACTGGGTTTCTGCACTTTCTTCAAGACGTTCAGTCCCCAGAAGGTGAAGAAAATGGTTACTTTCTGTCCCGTTGCCGCTGCTCCGTTTGCTAGTACGAAGGTTGCCAGCGCTTTGTCCAGGTCGTCACTGAACAGAATCAGCGTCTTTCCCCTACCCCCGGCTGCGGAAACATTGGAAGCAGATGTACAAGCCGGAGCACCTTTCTCGATGACTACCGTATAGCGTCCTTTCTCGTCATGCTTCTCTATCAATTTATTTCCCGTCGTATCACACCAGGCAGAAGCATCGCGTGCAAAACCGGCATCGGTTGCCACAATCTCCACACGCTCGCCCACAGCAATGCTATCCATCGCCTTTTTCACCTGCATGATAGGTCCCGGACATTGCAAACCGCAAGCATTTATCTTCAACGTTTCCTTCTTGGACACTGATGCATCCGCAGGAACATCATCAGTAGCAGCCTCTACCGAAGAAGAAGAAGAGCCGCCGCCTGCCGGAGCAGATGGAGACGGCAGAGGTGCTGTTGCCGTGGAGTAGGTCTTATAACCACCTATCAGATTGCGCACATTGCGATAGCCGCACCCCATCAGGATGCGCAGGGACAGATAACCGCGCAGACCCACAGCACAGAAAAGCACTACCGGCTTGTCTGTAGGTATCTCTGCCAAATGCTCGCGCATTTCGTCCAACGGAATATTGACGGCTCCCGGAATGGTGCCGAAAGAGAATTCCTCGGGCGTACGGGTATCTATCAGCATCACTTTATCCTTCTCTTCCACCAGCTCGCGCCAAGAGATGACGGGCATTGCACCGCTGATAATGTTCGATGCTACATAGCCGCCAATAGCGATGGGGTCTTTGGCCGAGGAGAAAGGAGGCGCATACGTGTGCTCCGTCTCCATCAAATCGTAGACTGTGCCACCCCGCTTGATGAGTCCGGCTATCTGGTCGATTCGCTTGTCCACTCCCTCGTAACCGATACATTGCGCACCATAGAGTTTACCGGTTTTGGGATGGAAAGTCAGTTTCAAGGTCAAAGGTAGGGCATCCGGATAGTAACCGGCATGAGATGCCGAGTGAGTCACCGAGCTTTGATATTCCATGCCCCACTGCTTCAAGCGTTTGGCTGCAAGGCCCGTAGAGGCTACCGTCATGTCGAATACTTTGGCAATGGAGGTGCCGATAGCTCCTTCGTAGGAAACAGTATTGCCAAACACCATATTATCAGCAACGATACGTCCCTGGCGGTTGGCAGGATTGGCCAGATAGTTGAGCCACGGTTTTCCGGTCAGCGGATGGGGATATTCGATGGCATCGCCCACAGCATAGATGTCTTTTTCGGAAGTCTCCAAGTGTTCGTCTACCCAGATACCGCCCATCTCGCCCAGTTTCAAGCCGGCTTGTTGCGCCAATGCAGTGGCAGGACGCACACCGATGGAGAGTAACACCATATCGGCAGGAATGGCCTTTCCGCTTTTCAGGAATACGGTGATTCCGTTGTCCGTACGTTTGAAATGGGTTACTCCTTCTTCCAGATAGAGAGAGACGCCTTTCTGCAACAAATGCTGATGAATAGGTGCCGCCATAGAGAAGTCGATAGGCGCCATCACCTGATTACCCATCTCTACTACAGACACATGAACGCCGGCATGATGCAGGTTTTCCGCCATCTCCAATCCGATGAAACCGGCACCTACCACCACGGCGCGTTTCACCTGCTTGTCCGAGATATAAGCCTTGATATGGTCGGTATCTTCTACATTGCGCAACGTGAAGATGCCTTCGGAATTAATGCCTTCCAAGGGGGGCTTCACGGGGTTGGCACCGGGAGAAAGCAAAAGTTTGTCATAGCTTTCGTCGTACTCCTTGCCTTCCACATTGCGTATGGTAACGGTCTTGTTTTTGGGATGGATGGCGATTACTTCATTCTGCACACGCACATCAATGCGGAAGCGCTTGCCGAAAGATTCGGGTGTCTGTACCAACAGCTTCTCGCGCTCTGCTATCACTCCACCTATATAATAAGGTAAACCACAATTAGCATACGAGATGTAAGGGCCTTTCTCCAATAAAAGGATTTCAGCCATTTCGTCCACTCTTCTCAGTCGGGCGGCTGCCGTGGCTCCACCTGCTACACCGCCAATGATTACATATTTCATAATTCTTCGTTTTTTAAGTTTGACGATGCAAAGAAAATAATTATTTTCAATAAAATATAATTTCCATAAGAAAATATTGTTAAATAACTAATTTTCAACAAGAATAGGCATAAAAAAACGGATTATTACAAGTTTTTACACCTATAATAATCCGTTCAGTATGCAAGTTTTTATAAGCTTACCAACCAAGCCGAGCAAGACCGACAGCACTATACCATAAGGTAGAACGATAAGCGGCATTAGCAGCGAGCAGCAGCAGAAGTGGCAGTGGAAGGTATATAATGGCTAACCCCATTTGCCCGCTTCATGGAGAACATACCAACAGACATCGAATAAATCATCGGCGTTTTTTTCCAACAGACAGAAGCTGCATCATATGCTTGCTTCCATTCATCCAAGGCAACTTCATCCACAACGAGTTTTTCCATCATTTCTACGAAATCATAATAGCCTACATAATAAGACGATCCTACTTTACGCTGATCATAATCAAAGACCGATGACCGAAGAACTTTCTCTATCTGCTGTCACTCCCCGACAAAGCATTTGCTGTAGCAGCAGCTAAGTTCTCAAGCTCAGAAGATTTCAGCACATCTATAGCAGTGCCCATTGTCCAATTGCTATTACTTCCTATTTTTTCCAGTATAAATTTCATCATAAGCAGTCAAAAGTCCCAATAGCCATTTCTACCGCTGCACCTTTCTGAAAATATAAATGGAAACATTCTATCATAGGCAGCACCAGGACCAGGATTCTCAGCAGGGGAAACCAATATAGTAATCGCAACAATCACGCAACTCATACGCGACTTCCACCGACTGCATAAAGCAAGCATCAAACATAATAAAATCAAAATGAGGAGCGTTCTGTAATACTAACTTCAAGTCCTCAATATTCATATAATGCCCTCCTCCAGTCTTATCATTTCCTATCCAGCGAGTAGAAGGCAATGGAGTAGGTATCCATCCTTCCCCATGCGACCAATAAATCAAACCATAACTTTCCGCTTTATATAAAGAATTCCCAAACACATCATTGAATACCTCTTGCGTCTCAGCGACTCCGCACGAATTTCTATCTTCGTATTCTTTGACTATTGTTTCAACAACAGTACCACCTTTATTTTCAATTTCAATCAAACGAGGAAATCCCGTATCTATATACACCAATAAATGCATATCAGATGTATTATCAATTGAAGCCATCCCAGCTTTCAATTCCTCCAAATCCCCATCCGTAAAGCTAGCCAATGGATTTATACTATTATCCGCTGCCATATATACCAGCACAGTACGTTTCCCATCAACCGGAGGATCAGGTATCGGGTCATCACCACGACACGCCGACATGAACAAGGGGAAAACGAAGAAAAAAAGAAGATATAGTTTTGTTTTCATACTTGAAATCTTATTCCTGCGGTTTTGCAAATGTGAAAGCCTCAGGCTTCACCACCTGCAAAACCATATTCTTACTCTTTTTATACTTGCCTTTTACCTTTACAGCCTCTTTTTCCAACTTTTTCTTGTTTTCAGCGAAATAAATCATGCAAGTATAATCAGGTTTCTTCAGATTGTACTCCAGATAGTTCTTAAGCTGGTAAGTGTATAAATCACGCTTGGGCAAGAATCCATTCTTATCCAGCTCTACGCTGTCCAATACCTGGATGTCTGTATAATATACGATGGAGTCATTGAAAGAAGCCGCCACCCCAAAAGCATATACAGCCTTTTCCTTATCTTTCATTGTAAAAGCCGAGCACAACGCAAAAACCAAAGCTACGGCACAAAGTATACGAACGTATTTCATTGAGTTATGAGTTATAAGTTATGAATTATCAATGGGGGCAAAGATATAAAAAAAACCGCACGCCTACTAAAGACGTACGGTTTTTTAATTCCTTCTATTTGTCGGAAACTGATATTTCTTATTTATCCCAAATAAGATTTGAGCAATTTACTACGATTACTTTGTCTTAATCTTCTGATTGCTTTTTCCTTAATCTGACGCACACGCTCACGGGTCAAGCCGAATTTGTCGCCGATTTCCTCTAATGTCATTTCCTGCTGTCCGATACCGAAAAACATCTGTATGATTTCTTTTTCCCTATCGGTTAACGTAGAAAGAGCTCTATCAATTTCCCTCGCAAGAGACTCGTTCACCAAAGAGCGGTCAGCCATAGGGGAGTCATCGTTGACCAGTACATCGAGCAAGCTGTTGTCCTCTCCTTCTACAAAAGGTGCGTCCACCGAAATGTGACGGCCGGACACCTTCAGCGTATCAGAGATTTTGTCAACAGGGATTTCCAGTTCATCGGCAAGCTCTTCAGGAGACGGACGACGTTCGTTTTCCTGCTCGAACTTGGAGAAGGCCTTGCTGATTTTATTCAGCGAACCTACCTGGTTCAACGGAAGACGTACAATACGCGACTGCTCTGCCAAAGCCTGCAGAATGGACTGACGTATCCACCATACTGCATAACTGATGAACTTGAAACCACGTGTTTCATCGAACTTTTCGGCAGCCTTGATCAGTCCTAAATTACCCTCGTTAATCAAGTCGGGCAAACTCAAACCTTGGTTTTGGTACTGCTTGGCCACAGATACAACGAAACGCAGATTGGCACGTGTCAATTTCTCCAGTGCAACACGGTCACCCTTGCGGATGCGCTGAGCGAGCTCCACTTCCTCTTCAACAGTAATGAGGTCTTCGCGACCGATTTCCTGCAAATACTTGTCAAGAGAAGCGCTCTCTCTGTTAGTGATACTTTTTGTAATTTTAAGTTGTCTCATTCTTATAATACAGATTTGGGTTGCAAAGGTACGACAAATTATTTTGTTACAATAATTTCATCCCAACTTTTTCACCTTATTTATATCTTATCCTATATAACAAAAAGGATGCCGGTATGTATTGTACCGACACCCCCTTTTTCGCTATTGTTAGCTAATATTACAATCTTCTTACCTAACTATCCCTATTTATTCTTGAGTCAAATCAACGGCATACATTGCACGTTTTCCTGACGGGAACATACCGGTGATGAACAAACCTTGCTCAGGAGACTTTCTTGCCTCTTTCATCGCCTTTTCCAAATCGTCTACCGTCTTCATCGGCACTCCGTTGGCTTTCAGAATGATGAAGCCCTTGCGGATACCTGCATCGGCCATCTTGCCATTGGTAACCCCGGTAACTTCCAGACCGTAACCCAGGTTCAACTGCTTCTTCAGCTCGGAAGATACGGGCTTGAAGGCTGCACCCAAGATTTCCATTCCGGCATCCTTCACTACCTTCGTAGTGCCTTGCTCATTCTTCAGCGTGATTTCGAATTCCTTTTCCTTCTTGTCACGAACCACTGTTACCTTCACTTTGTCGCCCGGACGGTGTTTTGCCAGCATTTCCTGCAAATCCGAGAACTTGTGAATCTTCTTGCCGTTCAATGCTATGATTACATCATTTTCCTTCAAGATGCCGGCAGCGGAACCACCTTCAACAACTTCGGCCACATAGATACCCTCTTTCACACCAAGTTCGTCGGCCTTCTTCTCAGTTCTTCGGTCCAGCGTTCGTCCATCTGCAGGTCTGTGCTCAAATCACTACCCTTGATGCCAAGGAGCGCGCGCTGCACGGTACCAAACTGTTTCAAGTCGGCTACCACCTTTGTCATAATGCTGGTAGGGATGGCAAAACCATAGCCGGAATAAGCACCCGTGGGTGAGTAAAGCATGGCATTGATACCAACCAGCTCGCCTTTGGCATTCACCAACGCACCACCACTATTACCTTGGTTGATGGCAGCATCCGTCTGAATGAAAGACTGGATGTTTGCAGCTTGTCCATTGGAGGCAGAAGAGCCAATGGAACGGGCTTTTGCACTGACGATACCAGCTGTTACGGTAGAGTTCAGGTTGAACGGATTACCTACTGCCAATACCCATTCTCCCACCTTCAACTGGTCGGAGTCACCAACCGGAATTGTCGGGAAGTCATCCCCTTCAATCTTAATCAATGCCAAGTCCGTGCTGGGGTCAGTACCGATGATGCGTCCTTTCAGCTCACGGTCGTCATTCAGTTTCACAGTGATTTCATCAGCACCTTCCACCACGTGATTGTTCGTCACAATATATCCGTCTTTGGAGATGATGACACCCGAACCGAAACCTACACGCGGCTGGGTCTGTATCTGGCGCTGGCGTCCACGACCGTCTCCAAAGAAGAAGTCAAAAATATCCGGCTGTTCTTGTACCGTCTGGGTCTTACTCAACTGAGTGGCACGTATATGCACTACAGCATGGAGCGAACTCTCCGCTGCTTGTGTCAAATCCACTGGCTGGGCATCCGTTGCATGGAAAGCCGCCGGTAGCAGATTATTGGGGTTCTGTTGGAACAACTCGCTGAATGCGGCAGGCTTTTCCTTATTCAGCATCTTATAAGTGGTCAATCCAGCCACTCCAGAGCTCAGGAGCACGATAGCCGCAACTCCAAGGATGTTTTTTGTTGTCTGTTTCATACTATTCTTCCTATTCTTTAAATTGTTAATATTCAAGTTTCGTTTAACATTACGACGTTAAAATAACGACAAAAAACGTTCAGTTATTCCGCTTGTCACTCTTTTTTGTTCTCTTTTAACAGAGGATATTTAGGGCTTAACAGCGGTTAACGGCAAAGACTGACAAATTAGCATTTATGTACGATTGCTGACTGTTAAAGAACTGACAGATAGGGTATAAAAAGACGCATCACCCGTTGCGGCCGAAACGGATGATGCATTTGGGGTAAACAGATGATGCGTTTATACCAAACAGATGATGTGTTCGGGCTGAACGCATCATCTGTTTTTTAGAGGGCAGATAGCACCTTAATAATTCAAGTAATCAATGTCCATGTGGTAGCCCCACTGCGGGAAGTAGAGGTTACCTCCCTCCCACTCCACCTCGCCACGCTGGAAGTCGACGGTCTCGCTGCGGGGATACTGCTTTTCGGGCTGTAGCGGCATGCCGTAATCAGTGTTCACAATCATGCGCCAAGAGTCTATACCACCCAGGAAGAAATATTCTTCGTCGGCATTGCGGGCAAAGGCAGGAATGCCGAATGACTGGTCGACAGGCACCCAACCCACACCCTCGAAGTAGACTTCTGCCCAATCGTGCAGATTCCATGCACGGGGATGCATCATGAAGCCGCTCTGGAAATGTGCGGGAATACCACTGATGCGGCAAAGCGTAATGAACAGCAGGCTGACTTGGCCACAGTCTCCGTGACGGTTGTCCAACACATATTCCGGGATATTCTCAATGGTGGAATATTCGCGTGCAGAAGCCCACGGGAAGTTGTCATTCACCCAACGGAAGATACGTTTGGCTTTCAGGTAGGGGTTGGTTTCACCGGCTGTCAATTTGGCAGCAAGTTCGCGCAAGCGCGGGGAAAAGACGATATGCTTCTCACGCTCGGCAGTATATTCCTTATAAAGGGCGGTCGTCGTATCATAGGGCTGCACATCTTCCGGCTTCAGATTATGCCATTCGCCGTTGGCGGTAAACTCAAAGGTTTCGGAGAATACGGTCGGTTCGCCTTCGACAGCACGTTTCTCCATGTACAATGTACTGTGACGGCACTCGGGCGACGAAAAGGTGTATTGCGGTTCGCTGGCCGAAATGAACTTGACATCCTGCTGCCGGGCCTGGTCCTGACGGGGATAGGGTAACCAGCAACGGATGATTTTCCCGGCAGGCACGGCATTGGTATCTACGGTCAACGTGTAGGTGACGCGCATGCGCTTCGGCGCAACAATGGCCTTGCCCTCTTTCTTCACAGCAGAAATGATTTCGGGCAGGTTCTCCATATTCACTTTCTCGCTGCCACTCGGCGAAGTGCCTTCCTTGGCTATCTTGATGTCATAGCAAGTGGAGTCCACACGAAACAGATTAGGTCCGGCATTGCGGAAATAGCGTTTCTCTCCATCCAGCATCATGCACTCCAAAGCTTTGGAGGCTTCCCACTGGCGCATCTGCTCATCGGTCACGTCGGGAATATACTTGCGGATATAGTCCTTCACCTGGGATTCCGTCATACAGAAATCCGTAAGCAGACGTTGGTACAGGTCGTCCTCCCAATTATAGGGCTTGCTCTCGGGCTTCGTGCTGCATGCAGAAGCCATCACAAACAGAGCGACGGTATACAATAGCTTTCTCATAACTTCACCACTCCAATACCCGGCAAATCGGGCAACGTTATCTTACCTTTCACAACCTCCATACCCTTGAAACGGTCGTTCGCAATCAGCAGACTACCGTCCAAGTCGGCAAAGTCCACTGCCGGAGAGAATTGGGAGGCAGCGGTAATGGCACAAGAGGTCTCGGTCATACATCCTACCATCACTTTCATGTCCAATGCACGTGCCAAAGTCACCATCTTCCAGGCTTCGCGCATGCCGGTACACTTCATCAGCTTGATGTTGATGCCCGTAAAGGCACCCTTCAAGCCTGCCACATCCTTCAGACGCTGAATGGACTCATCGGCAAATATGGGCAACGGGCTTTGCTGGGTGACCCATGCAATATCGTCCAGTTGTTCCTTGGGCATCGGTTGCTCTATCATGACAATTCCTTTTTCGTGCAGCCAATGTATCATATCGAGCGCATGATGTTTGTCCTTCCAACCCTGGTTGGCATCAATGGCAATCGGAAGGTCCGTCACCGAACGGATGGTCTCTATCATTTCCTTGTCGTTCTCCCGCCCCAGCTTCACTTTAAGGATATTGAACCGGTCGGCACACTCTTTCGTCTTTTCACGCACCACGTCGGCCGTATCAATACCGATGGTGAAAGTTGTAGAGGGAGTCTTTTCCTTGTCCAACCCCCATATCTTATACCAAGGGGCTTGCAACAGTTTGCCCACAAGGTCGTGCAAGGCGATGTCCACAGCAGTTTTAGCAGCGGAATCCCCTGCCGAGAGGCTGTCTATATAAGCCAGTATATCTTCCAGCTGAAAGGGGTCTGAGAATTGGCCGATAACATCCTGCACCTTCTTCAGAAAAGCCAGTACACTGTCCATCGTGCCTAGTTCGTGTTGCAGGTACGGGGGCATGGAGGCTTCACCATAACCGATAATGCCATCATATTCTATCTCGACTTGAACGTCGGGAGTGGTAGTACGCGAGTAGGTGGCCACTGTAAAGACATGGCGCAATTTCAGTTCATAGGGGAAGAAACGCAGTTTCATTTTGGGGGTTACACCTGCCCTACTGTTCACGTTGAACAAGGAAGGAGCGTCATTTCCTCCGGCAAATACATGATTGATTGCCATGCCTGAGCCGAGTGCGGCAAAAGCGGCGGTTTTCAGGAAATCTCTTCTGTTTGACATAATTGTGTGTGTATTAAATGTGCCAATATGCTAATGGGCTAATGTGCCAATGGGCTGCGCTATGTATATGCTACGTTATGTTTGCACCGTCACGCCGCAGGTCATTGGCATATTGGCACATTAGCACATTATTACATTGAATAAAATGGATTCGTTTCCGTTGTATTGAGCGACGCCTCCTTATTTATATAAGGTAACACGCGCGTAGCGAACAACAGTCTACCGAGGTTGTATTCATCGAACAGCTCGTCGTCGGGGCTGAAGCTATTGACGCGCACATCGCCTTGCGAATGGATGAAACGCTTGTTGCCGATATACATGCCGACATGTACCACACGTTCCTTGCGTTCCGGCGTCGCCTTGCGCCCGAAGAAAATCAAATCGCCCGGCTGGAGGTTACTGAAATCAGGAGTGATATCGATATGCTCGCCCACGTATGCCTGCTGGGAAGCATCCCGCGGAATGATGATGTCGTGCATGAAAAGAACGGTGCGCATGAAGCCGCTACAATCCACCCCTTTGGAGGAAGTGCCAGCCCAAAGATAAGGGATGCCCATCATGCTATGCGCCGTGGCTATAATGCTGGCGGCATCCTGCTTCAAGGTGGCACGCCATTTCTTCTCAGGCATGGAGATGGATTTGGAGATATATCCCTGACGGCCGTCGGGATAAGCCACCTTATAAAAGGCACCTTTTGTCCCCTCCCACTTCAGGCGGTTTCCTGCAGCAACATCAGAGACGGTCTGCGATGCCTGGCTGGGCTGTGAGTAGACAAAGCCATAATGCGAAGTCACCACTATTTTCTCTGCATTGCTCCAAGCGGTCAGCTCTTCCCGCGTGACGGGATGTATGCCTACTCGGTGTACCCATGCAATGTAGTTGTCCGGTGTCTGGATACGGTACCAGCCGTCGCGCTGCAACACCCGCACCGGCATACCCATCAAGCCTTGCGTCATCATTTCTGAAGAGAAATCCGGGGCTACCCGAAGATTGCACACAGACACATTGACAATGCCATACGTCTTGCCTTCAAGTCCGGCCTCATCCGGAAGCACTTGCAGACAATCCATCACCGCATATCCTTTCTTTGCCAAACCATCCAGCAAAGCCGTCTTTGCCTCTGCCGAAGTGGTGACACCACGCAACATCACATTCTTTCCGGAGAAAGAGTAATCCACATCGAACAAAGCCACGCGCTTGTCCGGTGCAAACTTTGTTTCAAACTGTCAGCGAGTTGCGCCACTTCTGCAGGTATTGTACGGTCACCCACTTCCGAAGCGACAGCAAAAAGCGGGATTAACAGAAATAAAGAAAAAAGAGAGGATAACTTTTTCATTGGCCAAAAGGATTTGGGGGTTATTACTAATAGCAAAGCTACGAATTTATTCCGAAATAGATACATGTTTTTAAGATAATTAAGGGTAAAGAATGAAGAATGAAGGATGAAGAATTTGTTGTGCAGTGTGCGGATGCAGTACGGATGAATCCTTCATTCTTCATTCTTCATTAATATTCCGTATCTTTGTACCCTATAAAGCAGTTGGTCGGTCTGTCGCTTGCGCCTCGTGCGTATGAGGAAAGTCCGGGCAACACAGAGCGTCCCACTTCCTAACAGAAAGCTGTCCGTGAGGGTAGAGTAACGTAGAAGAAAATAACCGCCGTCGCCCTTGGGCTACGGTAAGGGTGAGAAGGTGGGGTAAGAGCCTACCAGTCTTGTGGCGACACAAGGGCTGTGCGTCTTGGGAGTTGTAAGGTCATGTAAACCGACGTTATGAGAGTTGCTCGCTCCATGTCGGAGGGTAGACCGCTAAAGCTTGTATGGTGACATGCGGCTCAGATAAATGACAGACACTTCTTTAATGGAGAATGGATAATGAAGAATGGATAATTCCTAATTAGGCTTTTTCAGAAACAGAAGAACAGAACCCGGCTTACAGACTGACTGCTTTTTTATTGACAATGGATAATCGAGATAATAGCATGAACAAGCGTATTGCTGCCCTTTGGAAATTCCTCACCTACGACATCTGGCGTATTACGGAAGATGAAGTCACGCGAACGACCTTTTCCGTATACAATATCATCAAGACGATTTATCTTTGCATCAACCGCTTCACCAAAGACCGGATAGTAAACAAAGCCTCGGCGCTGACTTACAGTACGCTGCTTGCCATCGTGCCTATTCTTGCCATTTTGTTTGCCATAGCCCGCGGTTTCGGATTCGATAATCTGATGGAAAGCCAGATTGTCAACGGTTTCAGCGGTCCTACGGAAACCACGGAAGTCATCCTGCAATTCGTGAATTCGTATTTGTCTCAAACCAAGAGTGGAATATTCATCGGAGTGGGTCTGATTATGTTGTGGACAGTCCTGAATCTAATCAACAATATGGAAATCACCTTCAACCGCATCTGGCAGGTGAAAAAGGCGCGCAGCATGTACCGCAAAATAACGGATTACTTCTCTATGCTTCTGCTGATGCCCATTCTGCTGGTGGTGTCCGGTGGTCTTTCCATCTTCATGAGTACGATGGTGAAGAACCTCGAAGACTTTACCCTGCTGGCTCCCGTCGGCAAGTTTATGGTGCGCCTCATCCCCTTCGTGCTGACCTGGTTCATGTTTACAGCACTGTACGTCTTTATGCCGAATACAAAGGTCAAGCTGAAACACGCACTCATATCCGGTATTCTGGCAGGTACGGCACACCAGGCATTCCAATTCCTTTACATCAGCAGCCAGTTGTGGGTTTCCCGTTACAATGCCATCTATGGTAGTTTTGCCGCCCTTCCGATGTTTCTGCTATGGTTGCAGGTATCCTGGACCATCTGCCTATTCGGTGCCGAACTGACCTACGCCGGACAGAATATCCGGAACTTCAGCTTCGACAAGGATGCGCGCAATATCAGCCGGCGCTACCGCGATTTTATCTCCATCCTGATAATGTCTCTCATAGCCAAGCGCTTTGAACAAGACGTCCAGCCCTATACAGCCGAAGAGATATCCGAAGAGTGCCAGATTCCCATCCGGCTGACACACGAAACCCTTTATGAATTGCAGGAAATCAACCTCCTACATGAAGTGGTGACCGATGAAAGAGTGAAGACATCGCTTACCAGCCTTCCATGGATATCAACAAAATGAATGTGGCCCTCCTACTGGACAAACTGGACACGCACGGCTCAGAAGATTTCAAAATTGATAAGGAAAATGAATTCAACAACCAATGGGGAGCATTGCTGAAGGCACGGGAGGAATACTACAAGAATGCAAGCAAGGTGCTGCTGAAGGATTTGTAAGCACGCGGAAGTCTTTCCGGAAACTCCGTATCTGCTTTCTTTTTGATTATTTTTTAGACGCGGATGACGCGGATGGGAATATTAAAAAAATCCGCGTCATCTGCGTCATCTGTGTCTAAAAAGTAAATCACCGATATTTCTCAGGCTCCACGGCACGAGTCATATCATAGGCACGGTCACTCTGACGGGATGCCACTAATTGCAGGAAATCGTCCATAGTGCCGTTACCTTATTTATATTGTATCATGCGGCTGATGTACTTACCAATGATATCGAACTCCAGATTCACCACACTGCCCACTTTGAAAGCATGGAAATTGGTATGCTCAAAGGTGTAAGGAATAATGGCCACCTGGAAAGTATCGTCGGTGGGATTGCACACGGTCAGGCTGACACCATTGACAGTTACCGAGCCTTTGTCTACCGTGATGTAGCCGCGCTTTGCCATCTCCTTGTCAAAAGCATACCGGAAAGTAAAGTAATAGCTTCCTTCCGCATCCTTTATATCGATGCAAGTGGCAGTCTGGTCCACATGTCCTTGAACGATATGGCCATCCAGCCGGCCGTTCATCATCATACTACGCTCCACATTCACTTCATCTCCCACCTGCAACAAGCCAAGATTGGAACGGTCCAGCGTTTCCTTCATGGCCGTCACGGTATAGGTATCATCTGTCAGACTGACTACTGTAAGGCAAACACCGTTGTGAGACACACTTTGGTCTATTTTTAATTCACTGACGAATGAACACTTGAAAGTAAAATGTACATTCTCCTGGTCTTTGACCATCGCCACCAATGTGGCACATTCTTCTACTATTCCGGAAAACATGGTTCTATATACTTTTAGGTTATACGCGATTTATTATTAATATGCGCAAAGATACAAAAAGCCCTTCGTATAGGTACAAAAAAAAGGAAGCTTTTCACAAAGCCTCCTTTTTCAGTTTTCAATAGGTATTAGTTTTTTTTTAAGGTAAAAAGATTGTTTTCAGGATAACGATGCAAATATAGGCGCTTTTCGTGATACTAACCAAATTAAAAAACATGTCTTATAACATCTTTTTGAGAAATCATTTAAGTTTATTATCATTTCAAAGCATTTTTCTACACCTGCAATCGTTTTCAATGGACAAATATAAGGCTATTTTCCATGAAACACTGAAATTATCCTAAAATTTTGTTTATTTCTTATCATTTAAGTAGTGTTCGTCTGTCCGCCCACTATGTTTTAACACTTTTGCGTCGATAAAGAACACTATTTCTTCGGCAATATTCGTGATGTGGTCGCCGGAACGCTCCAATTTGCGGAACACGCTCACCAGATTCAGACAAGAGAGTGCACTCTCCGGATGCCGGCTGATGTAGTCGGCAAGGATGGCAGTGGCATCAGCATTGATTTCGTCCAGCATATTGTCCTTGGCAAACACAGCGGTAGCCAATTCCTGGCTCTCCTCCTGAAGTGCCTGCTTGGCAAGCTCGAGCATGGAGAGCACCTGGGCTATCATCTCTTCGAGACGGAGTTGCTTGACCAGCTCAGTATCCAATGCCGGTTCATGGCAGTTGAGGGCAAAGCGGGCGATGCCTTCTGCAAAGTCGCCCAGACGCTCCAGATTCGTATTGATTTTGAGCATGGCAAGCACAAAGCGCAGGTCGATGGCAACGGGGTTGTAAAGGGCAATGATATCCTCCACGTCGCTGTCTATTTTCAGTTCGAAAGCATTGACGCGACGTTCGCGCACCAATACCTGCTGGGCCAGTTCCCGGTCCAGCGTAAGCACGGCGTCACCTGCACGGTCGAGCTGATTATATACCAGGGTCCACATTTCGTCTATTTCCTTTCAGCAAGACGAGTTCAGATTCGATAAACTTCACCATAATGTTTCTATTTTAAAATTACTTTTGTACAACTTATTTTTGCTTGTATGGAACAATCCGCTACCCGAAACGTCCCGTGATGTAGTTCTGCGTCTCCACCTTATCGGGATTCGTAAATATCTTCCGGGTATCTCCAAACTCCACCATCCGCCCCATATAGAAGAAAGCCGTATTATCACTGACACGCGCTGCCTGCTGCATGTTGTGGGTGACGATGACGATAGTGTACTGCTTCTTCAACTCGTGGATAAGCTCTTCCACCTTGGCAGTGGAGATGGGGTCGAGGGCGGATGCCGGCTCATCCATCAGCAGGACTGAAGGAGACACCGCCATGGCACGGGCTATGCAGAGACGTTGCTGCTGACCGCCGGAGAGGGCGTAGGCGGAGACTTTCAGCTTGTCCTTCACCTCGTCCCAAAGAGCGGCGCCTTTCAGGGTTTCTTCCACCCGCTGACGGATGAAGGCGTTATCGGTGATGCCATTCACACGAAGTCCGTAGGCAACGTTCTCGAAGATGCTTTTTGGGAAAGGATTGGGCCGCTGGAACACCATGCCCACGTTCTTGCGGAGTTCGTCCACTTGCACTCCTTTTCCATAGATGTCTTGTCCGTCAATGCGTATCTCGCCGGTCAGACGGGTGTCGGGAATCAAATCGTTCATGCGGTTCAGCAGGCGCAGGAAGGTAGACTTTCCACAGCCCGAGGGACCGATGAAGGCTATCACAGACTTCTCCTCAATGTCCATGCTGATGCCTTTCAGGGCATGGAAATCGCCATACCAGAAGTTCACGTCACGGGTTTCTATCTTGTTCTTCATACCTATTGTATATGTTTTCAATTCGTCTTAATCTTCTTCTCAAAGTATTTCCGCAGGGCGTTTGCCAACAGATTCACCAGGAGGATAATCAGTATCAGCACCAATGCTGTGCCATAAGCGATGGGAAGCTGCGCTTCCATATCCGTACCGCTGGTAGAGATGACATAGAGGTGATAAGGAAGCGCCATGCACTGGTCGAAGATACCGGTCGGCAGTTGCGGCAGGAAGTAGGCGGCACAGGTGAAAAGGATGGGTGCCGTCTCGCCCGAAACGCGCCCCAGCGCCAGAATCAGTCCGGTGATGATATTGGGCATTCCCATCGGCAGGATGACATGCCAGATGGTCTGGAGCTTGGTAGCTCCCAACGCGCGGCTTCCCTCGCGCATGCTGTCGGGGATGGCTTTCAGCGCTTCTTCCGTGGTGCGGATAACCAAAGGCAGACTTAGCAGACCCAGCGTCAACGAACCTGCCAGGATGCTGTCTCCAAAATCCATATAGTTGACAAACAGCGCCATGCCAAACAGACCGAACACGATGGAAGGGATGCCGCTCAGATTATTCGTCATCATCCGTATGAAGCGTACCACCCAGCCTTTCGGCACATACTCATTCATATAAATACCGCTCATCACTCCCACCGGAAAGGCAAATAAAGCACTGCCCGCCATCAAGCAGAACGTACCTACAATGGCAGGAAGGATTCCACCGGCAGTCATACCGTTGGTAGGAGCCGTAGTGAGGAACTCCCAATTGATAACTCCTATACCTTTATATATAATGAAACCGAGGATAGCAAAAGAATCCCCACCACACTCAGGCTCAACAGACGGAACAAGCCGAATGCCATGTTTTGCGAAAGATGCTTTCTATTGACCATATCTACCTTCTTTTATTTTCGTCTTGGCGAAACTGCTTCCACCGTGAAATTTATCAATAAACTGATGAAGAACAGCACGACACCCAGTAGGAACAATGCTTCGTAGTGAGGTCCGCCGGCAGGTGCCTCGCCCAGCTCCGCGGCAATCGTTGCCGGAATGGTGCGCAGCGGTTCCAGGATGGTATGGGGAATGACGGCGGCGTTGCCCGTCACCATCAGCACAGCCATCGTCTCGCCCACCGCACGGCCGATGCCCAACACCACTCCGGAGGTGATGCCCGAAATGGAGTAAGGAATCACCACCTTATATATAGTCTGCCATTGCGACGCTCCCAGCGCCAGACTGGCTTCGCGCATGGCACGAGGGCAATTTCTCATCGCATCTTCCGTCACCGTAATGATGGTGGGCAACGCCATAATGGCAAGCACAATGCTGCCCGCCAGCCCGCTCTCGCCTACCGGCAAGTTGAACACCTGCTGCAAAAACGGCACAATGACAATCAAGCCGAAAAAGCCGTAGACCACCGACGGTATGCCACTCAGCAACTCAATGATGGGCTTCAGCAGATTCCTTACCCGGGAATTGGCTACCTCCGACATATAGATTGCCACCGACAGACCAAACGGCAATGCAAAGAGGATGGCAAACAGACTGACCCACAGCGTCCCCGTAATGAGCGGCAAAAAGCCGAACTGCGCAGCAGGTGTTGCCGTGGGAAACCATTCGGCACCGGCAAAGACGTCCTTCACCGAAATGGTGTTGTCTTTCAGCAGATGCACCGAGTCCGGACGGACAATGAACTGCTGCGGTACAAAGGCTATAATGCCAGGCGTACGCTCCACCAGCTCCGTAATACAGGCACCTGCATTTTCGTAGGAAGCGCCCAACTGCTCTTCCGTATAATACAGTGTGATGTCCTCCAAACGGAAAAGGCGGATAGGAAGGTCCTCCCCTCCCACTTCGTTCCAGTTTGTCAGCTCTTCATCAAAAACATTCTTTATCTGTGCCGGAGTCAGTTCGCTCACCCGGTTCTCCTTATTCAAGGCCAATACATACCCTTCTTCTATCACCTTGCTGCTGAACAAGCCCAGCGCTTCGGAAAAGAGGAACACGACGATAAGTACGATGGTAAGACTCGTCACAAAGCCGCTACAAGCCAGTATACCTTCTACAATCTTCTCAAAAATCTTTTTCATGTTGCCTATTGATTTCTGTATGCAAAGGAACGGGCCGGATGTTAAGGCAGTGTGACTAACGTTTGAAAGAAATGTTTCAAAGGTGTTACAAAACTATTACAACGACTCAAAGCACATTCCATGTAACACATTTGTAATATCCATTACCTTAATTTGCATCATGTGTTTACCCTATTTGCACCATGTGTTTTATGAAGACAAGAAAATTACTTCTACTCCTCGCCCTGACAGCTGCCACCACTGGCATGCAGGCGCAACGCATCAAAGGCAGCGACACCGTGCTCCCCATAGCGCAGCAGACCGCCGAACGCTTTATGACCCTGAACCCCTCTGCCCGTGTCACCGTGACCGGCGGTGGAACCGGTGTCGGTATTTCAGCCCTGCTGGACCAAACCACGGACATCGCCATGGCTTCACGCGCCATCAAGTTCAGCGAAAAGATGAAAGTCAAAGCTGCCGGAGAAGACTTGGCAGAAGTACCCATCGCCTACGACGCCCTTGCCGTAGTGGTTCACCCCTCCAACCCGGTGAAACAACTGACCCGCCAACAACTGGAAGATATCTTCCGGGGCAAAGTCACCAACTGGCAGCAAGTGGGCGGAGACGACCGCAAAATCGTAGTCTACTCCCGCGAGACTTCCTCCGGTACCTACGAGTTCTTCAAGGAAAGCGTACTGAAAAACAAGAACTACATGAGCAGCAGTCTCTCCATGCCTGCCACGGGAGCCATTATCCAATCCGTCAGCCAGACTCGCGGAGCCATCGGATATGTGGGCCTAGCCTATGTATCGCCGCGTATCAAGACACTCGCCGTTTCATACGACGGGCAGCATTATGCCGCTCCCACGCTGGAGAATGCCATCAATAAGACTTATCCGATAGTACGCCCGCTATACTATTATTATAACCGAAAAAACGCCTCGATCGTAGCCCCTCTGCTCGATTTCATCTTGTCTGCCGCAGGACAGAAAATCATCAAAGAGAGCGGATATATCCCGGTACATAAAGAATAAATCTTCATTCTTCATTCTTCATTCTTCATTTTTTTACCCTATCTTTGTCCCCACGATACGAAAATAGTAACATTATGGCAGAAATAAAGAGCGAAGAAACAAGCGAAAAAAAGAGCTTGAACTTCATTGAGCAAATAGTAGAAAACGATTTGAAAGAGGGTAAAAACGGGGGAAAAGTACAGACACGCTTCCCGCCCGAACCAAACGGTTACCTCCACATCGGACACGCCAAGGCCATCTGCCTTGATTTCGGTATTGCCGCCGCACACGGCGGTGTCTGCAACCTGCGTTTCGATGACACCAATCCCACCAAAGAAGATGTGGAATACGTAGAGGCCATTAAGGAAGACATCCAATGGCTAGGCTACAAATGGGGTAACGAATATTACGCTTCCGACTATTTCCAGCAATTGTGGGACTTCGCTATCCGCCTCATCAAAGAGGGCAAGGCATACATCGACGAACAGACTTCCGAGCAGATTGCCGCCCAGAAAGGCACCCCCACCCAGCCCGGTGTGGAAAGCCCTTACCGCAACCGCCCCATTGAAGAGACACTGGATTTATTCCAGAAGATGAACAGCGGCGAGATTGAGGAAGGTGCCATGGTGCTCCGCGCCAAGATAGACATGGCAAGCCCCAATATGCACTTCCGCGACCCCATCATCTACCGTGTAGTGAAGCATCCGCACCATCGCACGGGCACCACTTGGAAGGCTTATCCGATGTACGACTTCGCCCACGGACAAAGCGACTTCTTCGAAGGCGTGACACACTCGCTCTGCACACTGGAGTTTGTGCCCCACCGTCCGCTCTACGACCTCTTCGTGGACTGGGTGAAGGAAGGCAAAGACCTCGACGATAACCGCCCCCATCAGTATGAGTTCAACAAACTGAACCTCAGCTATACGCTGATGAGCAAGCGCAACCTGCTGACTCTAGTCAAGGAAGGCTTGGTAAACGGTTGGGACGATCCCCGTATGCCGACCATCTGCGGTTTTCGCCGTCGCGGTTACTCTCCGGAGTCCATCCATAAGTTCATCGACAAGATTGGCTATACCACATACGACGCCCTTAATGAATTCGCCCTGCTGGAAAGCGCCGTGCGCGAGGACCTGAACGACCGTGCCACCCGCGTATCCGCCGTACTGAACCCCGTGAAGCTCATCATCACTAACTATCCCGAAGGACAAGTGGAAGAGATGGAAGCCGTCAACAACCCCGAACATCCCGAAGAAGGCAACCACGTCATCGAATTCAGCCGCGAACTTTGGATGGAGCGCGACGACTTCATGGAAGATGCTCCGAAGAAATATTTCCGCATGACACCGGGACAAGAGGTACGTCTGAAGAACGCGTACATCGTGAAATGCACCGGCTGCAAGAAGAACGACGCCGGTGAAATCACCGAAGTATATTGCGAATACGACCCCGATACCAAGAGCGGTCTGCCCGGAGCCAACCGTAAGGTGAAAGGCACCATCCACTGGGTAAGTTGTGCCCACTGCCTCGAAGCAGAAGTGCGTCTCTACGACCGTCTGTGGAAAGTGGAGAACCCGCGCGATGAGCTTGCCGCCATCCGCGAAGCGAAGAACTGCGACGCACTGACAGCCATGAAAGAGATGATCAACCCCGACTCCCTGAATGTGCTGCCCTGCTGCTACATCGAGAAGTACGCTGCCGGCATGCAGCCCCTCTCCTACCTGCAGTTCCAACGTATCGGTTATTTTAATGTTGACAAAGATTCTACGCCAGAAAAAATGGTATTCAACCGTACTGTAGGTCTGAAAGACGTTTGGGGTAAAATCAATAAATAAGAATATGAGTAAAAAAAACCTGCTGTCCGGAAGAGACAAAGAACTGCAAGAAATGGCAGAACAATATGAAGCAGCCAAAGCAGAGAACAGAACCATCTATCTGGACGCAGACGACTTAGCCGACCTCGCAGACTGGTATGCCGTGCATCATAAATATGCCATGGCTACCGAGGTCGTAGAGTATGGCTTGGGAATACATCCGGATAATACGGCTCTGCTGGTGGAACAGGCATACTTGTTCCTCGACACCCAGCATAAAGAGCAAGCCAAAGATATATTGGAACGGATTGCCGAAGAATCTTCCGAAGTGAAAGTGCTGAAAGCCAACCTACTGTTGGGCGAAGGCAAAGAAGAAGAAGCAGAAGCGATACTCGACAGCATAGACGATAAGGACGACCTGGCCAATATCGTTGATGTATCCTATATGTACATCGACATGGGATTCCCGGAAAAAGCATTGACATGGCTGACGCGCGGACTCGAAAAATATGCCGAAGAAGAAGCCTACCTTGCCGTCACCGGCGATTGTTACTATGCCCAGGGACTGTTTGAAAAAGCCACCTTCTTCTTCAATAAGCTGATTGACAAGAATCCGTATTCGGCTCCTTACTGGTTTGGACTGGCCCGTTGCTACTTTGACCAGCAGATGTTCGACAAAGCAATCGAAGCATGCGACTATGCCACGGTGGCCGATGACGAGTTTGCCGATGCCTACCTGATGAAAGGACATTCCTTCTTCCAATTGGGAAATGAGGAAAGTGCCATGGAGAACTACCTGCAAGCCGAAAAGTTCCATCTCGTCTCCCACGGTTTCATCAACACCTTCATCGGCCTGAACAAAACCTCCAAAGGAGAGTGGAAAGAAGGATACGACTATCTGGAAAAAGCCATAACGGCCGAAGACAGCCATGACTTCGCCTTGCCTTCTCTTTATGCCAATGCAGCCCTATGCCTGCACAAGATGGGAAAGAAACGCAAAGCACACCAGTATTGTAAAAAAGCATACGACCTGGCACCCGAAGAGATAGACCCGTACCTGATTGAGGGACGCATCTACATGGAAGAAGGTGAGTATGAGAAAGGTGTGAAGAGATGGGCCAAAGCCTTAGAGTATGCCCCCTATGCGGATACCTGGCACGAAATAGGCATGTGTAGCATGGAAATAGGACAACTGAGCTATGCCAAGCTGGCCTTTGAACATGTCAAAGAGATGGAGCCGGACTTTGAAGGTATCAACGAAAGGCTGACCTCTCTGTATATGCTGCTCAAAGACAAGGAGAACTTCATGAAGTACAACCAGCTGTGCGAACATCCGTTCAGGCTGGAAGAGTTGGACAAATTGCAACAGATACTACAAGAAGATAACCAGGAAGAGCTGGCCCTAGTGATGAAGAATATTTTCAATGCATTACAATAACAGTAATTATATACCACTAATCTAGCAAATGGAATCAGTAGCCTTTATCCAATGGTGTCTCGACCACCTCAATTACTGGACCATCACTTTATTGATGGCCATTGAAAGTTCGTTTATCCCCTTCCCTTCGGAAGTTGTAGTCCCTCCTGCCGCTTGGAAAGCCGCCAACAATGACAACATGAATATATATCTGGTGGTATTGTTTGCAACCATAGGGGCAAATATCGGAGCCTTGATAAACTACTATCTGGCAAAATGGCTGGGACGCCCCATCATTTACAAGTTTGCCAACAGCCGTTTCGGGCACATGTGCCTCATCGACGAAGCCAAAGTGCAGCATGCGGAAGAATATTTTGACAAGCATGGAGCCGTATCAACCTTTGTCGGCCGCCTGATACCTGCCGTACGCCAGTTGATATCCATCCCTGCCGGTCTGGCACGCATGAAGCTGGGAACTTTCTTGCTGTACACCACCTTGGGTGCAGGCCTTTGGAATTCCATCCTGGCTTTTATCGGCTATTACTTGTCCACAGTACCCGGCATCGAGAACGAGGAACAGCTGCTTGCCAAAGTAACGGAATACAGCCATGAGATAGGTTATGTATTTATCGGCATCGGCGTACTCATCGTGGCATTCTTCATCTATAAAGGAATGAAGAAGAAATAAAAAAGGAAACGGCATGATAATAAAAAAGCGGTGGACAGCATGATAAATTCTGTCCACCGCTTTTTATTGCTTATCCCAAATCCAAACTTTCTACTTTACAGCTGCAATAGCTTTATCATAGTCAGGTTCTTGCGTAATTTCAGGTACCAATTCCGTATAGGCAATCTTACCATCTTTGCCGATAACCACTACCGAACGCGCCAATAGACCTGCAAGCGGTCCGTCGGCCATGCGTACCCCGTAGTTTTCATCAAAATCGGAAAAACGGAAATCAGACAAAGGAATCACATTCTCAATACCCTCCGTTGTACAGAAACGTGCATGTGCAAAAGGCAAATCCTTGGAGATTGCCAACACTACCGTATCGGGCAGGCCGGCAGCCAGTTTGTTGAACTTACGTACAGAAGTAGCGCACACACCAGTGTCAAGGCTGGGGAAAATATTCAAAATAACATTCTTCCCGTTCAGTTCCTTCAAAGAGAATGAAGACAAATCTGTTTTTACCAATTCGAAATCGGGGGCAACAGAGCCCACCTTTATAAATTCACCGATAACCTTTACCGGTTGTCCTTTAAATTTTGTTGTAGCCATAGTTTTATCAAATTATATGTATACATAACAAATTACATACAGAAAAAGTTCACCCGAAACTTTTTTCCGGATAAACTGTTATTCTACAGACGAATTAATGATAATCACTTAAAAAATTAAATTCACATGAAAACTATTTTTGACGAACTTCAGCAGGAAGTAAAGAATTGGTGGATTTCACTCATTCTTGGTATTCTTTATGTAATAGTGGCTATAAGCCTGATGTTCTCCCCTCTCAGCGGGTATGCGGTATTGAGCATTCTGTTCAGCGTCTCCATGTTGTTCAGCGGTCTGCTGGAAATATCCTTTGCAGTAAGTAACCGTAGAAGGGTATCCAGTTGGGGATGGTATCTGGCTGGAGGCATCATCGACATGATTCTGGGATTCTACCTGATAGCCTACCCGATGCTCAGCATGGAAGTCATTCCATTCATCATCGCCTTCTGGCTGATGTTCCGCGGCTTCTCATCCGTAGGCTATGCCATGGACCTCAAAAGATACGGAACAAGAGACTGGGGATGGTATGTTGCTTTCGGTATTCTTGCCGTCATCTGCTCGCTCATCATCTTGTGGCAACCGGCAGTAGGCGCCCTTTACGCCGTGTACATGATTTCGTTTGCATTCCTGATTATAGGCTTCTTCCGTATCATGCTGTCATTCGAGCTGAAAAACCTGCACAAGCGCGGGAAAGAGTGGAAGGAAGAAAGAAGTATCAGCCGAATAAGTAGCCCACACGAAGCGTGTCAAAAGGAATCCCACCTTTGACACCTTCGTTTAGCCGAATTGCTCAATAGTGTCTCAGAAAACGGAACATCGTAGTCCGTGACACTCCCATCTGCCGGGCAAGTTCGGCACACGACTCTCCTCTTTGGTGCTCCCTCACAAGTTTCCTCTTGTTCGCATAGAGTATCTTCATTTTGGGTGTGTCCCCTTTCTTCCTGCCCAGATGTTTTCCTTCTTTCCTCCGTCGTTCCAAGGCTTCTTTGGTGCGCATGGAAATCAGATTACGCTCTATCTCGGCCATCAGTCCAAAAGCAAATCCCAGCACTTTGCTGTTGATGTCATTCTGGAACACATACCCCTCTTTGGTACTGTACAGCACCACTCCCCTTTTGATGCAGGAGTTAAGAATGGTCATTATCTCCAGCAGTGTCCGGCTAAGCCGCGAAATCTCCGTTATAATCAAGGAGTCTCCCGGTTTCATCCGGTCCAACAAGCCCGCCAGTTTACGCTCTTTGCTACTCACTTTTCCGCTGACCGTCTCCATGTACCATCTGTCGATGCTCAACCCATTCTTCTCCGCAAAGCGTATAATTTCCTCGCGCTGATTCTCTAAAAACTGTTTTTCTGTACTTACTCTTAAATAAGCTACTACTGCCATAATTGATAAACGTTTATTGGTTATTATTCACCACCAAAGAACGGTTATTCAAGTAAGAGTGGCAACACGCAACTATGACTCTCTATCACAGAGGATCACATTATGGACATCCCCCAAAGTCAGGGAAGACTTCTCGGTAACTATCTCAAATATGCCTATAAACAAAGAAAACAGCCCCACTGAAGCTGTTTTCTGAAATTAGTTCATAAAAAATTGATACTATGTAGTTTCATAGTATACTCTTCTTCATTTCATTCACTATGTATCTCACATCCTCATCCGTCACATAAGGACCACTCGGCAAGCAAAGACCACGTTTGAACAAGCCCTCACTGACACCATTCACATAGGCAGGATTAGCCGAATAAACCGGCTGAAGATGCATGGGCTTCCATAAGGGACGGCTCTCGATACCGGCTTTATCCAAGCAAACACGCATGGCCTCTACATTACGGTTAGGCTCACAAGAAGTATGGGCATTCACTGACTCATGCGTAACACCGGCGGCACCACCTACAGCACCTTTCACTGTCTCACGATAGGCATCCTCCTCACCTCTCACATGCAGATTCCCGTCAAGCAGTACCGTGTTCAGCCAATAATTACTATCATAGCGTCCGGAAGGATTCTCATGAAGCGTGATTCCCTCCACATCGGCCAACAACTTACGATACAGACCGCACAGATGCTTATGGTGCGCTATGTGCTCATCCACCACCGTCATCTGACCGCGGCCGATTCCCGCACAAATGTTACTCATCCTATAATTATAGCCTATACGTTCATGCTGGTAGTAGGGATAGGACTCACGGGCCTGGGTAGCATAGAACATTATCTCACGTTTGGACTCTTCATCAGGGCAAATCAAAGCACCGCCACCGCTGGTGGTTATCATCTTGTTGCCATTGAAAGAAAGCACACCATATTTGCCAAAAGTTCCGAGGACTTGCCCGTCAAACTTGCTTCCAAAGCCTTCGGCGGCATCCTCTATGACCGGAATATCATATTTATCTGCCACCGACATGATTTGGTCTATCTTGTAGGGCATCCCATACAAAGCCACCGGAACAATCGCTTTGGGTTTCCGCCCGGTCTTGTTGACACGATCCCTGATAGCCTGCTCCAGAAGTACCGAGTCCATGTTCCATGTATCAGCCTCAGAATCCACGAATACCGGAGTGGCACCGAGGTAGGTCACCGGATGGGAAGAGGCACAAAAGGTAAAGCTCTGTACTATCACTTCGTCACCCTGACTAACTCCGCAAGCAAGCAGGGCCAGATGTACAGCCGCAGTGCCCGCACTCAAAGCCACCACCTTTTTATTCTGCCCCACGAAGCGTTCCAAATCCTGCTCAAAGGCATTCACATTCGGACCGAGCGGAACCACCCAATTCGTATCGAAGGCTTCCTGTATGAAACCCATCTCCTTGCCGCTCATGTGGGCGAGGCAAAGATATATTCTTTTATCCATAAATATATGTGATTATTCTAATGATTCGATTTCCTCACATAATGAGAAATAAAAAGAAAAGAAAGGATTTTATAAATCCTTTCCAAGTACTGTATAAATAATGATTTTAATGTCATACCAAAAAGACCAATTATCCAAATATTCAATGTTTATCCGTACTTTATCCGGGAACAAGACCTCATCATTATACTTCTGAGGATCGTCTTGTTCCGCCAACAGTTCTTCTTCATTTCGGTATTTTAAACTGGCAGGCCCCGTAATGCCCGGCTTCAATAGAAGCATCCTCCTATCCTCTCCTTCCAGTTTATCAGCATACCCCGGCACATCCGGGCGAGGACCTACAAAGCTCATGTCACCTATCAGCACATTCCACAGTTCGGGCAATTCATCCAGCTTATATTTCCGCAATTTGGCTCCCAAAGGAGTAATGCGGCTTTCCCCTTTCACTGAAACAGAACTGCCGGAATGACTGACCATCATAGAACGAAATTTATACATGGTAAATAATTTACCGTACCGCCCCACTCTTTTCTGTTTGAAGATAACAGGACCACCAGGCATTTTTACACGAATCAAAATGCCAACAATAAGCAATACTAGGGATAAGAAGATTAGGCCGAAAAGGGAGGCTGCTCGGTCAAAAAGGAATTTAAAAAACATTATATCTACAAGAATCTATTCTTTCTTATTTATTTCTTTAGCAGGAATACCAACCACAATAGAGTTGTCCACAACCGATTTATTCACCAAGCTGCAGGCTCCTATCGCCACATTCTCCCCTACCACTACCCCATCTTCACTGCGAGCAATATTAGGAAATTGTCACATTATCCCCAATTTCTATTTTGTCGTAACACATATCATCCAAATAGCAGCACATTCTGATGAAAGTATGTTTAGCTATCTTATAACCACACCATCTATAGTATTGTACCCTTAGATTAGAAAAAGGGATTATTGGTATTAGTACTGCCGAAAGCCATTTCCTTATAGGCTTTGAGACAAGAGTAAGTAAAGAATAACAACAACAATGTGAAAGAATGGTAAATTCTCTTTATAAGTTTTTCTCCATAGCCAAGAGAAAAGCGTTTCTTTACGTATAATATCCATAACTCAAATCCTCTTCCACACCGCATTTATTGCATACCCACAAAAACAATAGGCAGCATACCATACAGACAAGTTTTCTATTTCCTGATATACTCGCCAAACGTCCTTCGCAGCTTTCCATTTCTTCGCAGTATTGGATGTGGAAACCAAACGATAACCAGCCAAAACATCTTTCAGACCATACGCTTTAAATCCACGTTTCATTATCAACAACCACAAAGCCATATCATGGCTGCTCTTTATTAAAGGCATCTTGAAATCACCAGTCTGTTTCCTATCAATTATTACTGTCAGGCAGCCAATAATCGTATTTCGCAGATATTGCTGATAACTTAACGATGAAGGAACTTTTACAATAATCCCCGTCTTTTCTCCATTTTCTTCCATTACATAATAATTAGAAAATGTAAAGGCATAAGAATATCGTTCCATAAAAGCCAGTTGCTTCTCCAGTTTATGTTCGTCCCACACATCATCGCTATCCAAAAAAGCAATATATTGTCCTTGCGCATGTTCCATAGCCACATTACGTGCCGCGGCCGCTCCTACATTTTTGTCCAACGGAAACAGTTTTATTCTTTCATCTATATCGGAATACCTGCGAGCTACCTCCACAGAATTGTCTTTTGAACAATCATCTGCAATCAGCAATTCCCAGTGGGAATATGTCTGTAACAACACAGAATTTATACTTTCACCTATAAAACGTGCAGCATTATATGACGGCATTATTATAGAAACTAAACCTTCTATCATAACCCTTATCCAATCTTCAAATAATCAATCCCTTCCAAATCCGAAGCACCGAACACATTCCTACCGTCTATCAGTACCGGGTTTTCCTTCATTGCCTTCTTTATCACTCCCCAACTGGGCATACGGAATTCTTTCCATTCTGTCACATGGAAAATGGCATCTGCATCAAGTACGGTATCATACATATTCTTACCATAAGAAATCACATCGCCAATACGACGTTTGCACTCCCCCATAGCAACCGGGTCATATGCACAAACTTTGCAACCGGCTTTCAACAATCTATCAATCAAGGTCAAAGACGGAGCTTCACGCATATCGTCCGTTTCTGGTTTGAAAGCAAGTCCCCAAATGGCAACTTTCTTACCTCTGATATTTCCGCCAAAATGCTTTTTAAATTTTTCAAACAAAATGTTCTTTTGATCTTCGTTGACAGTTTCTACAGCATTCAGCACACGCATATCATATCCATTTTTAGCTGCGGTCTTGATTAAAGCTTTCACATCCTTTGGGAAACAAGAGCCTCCATATCCACACCCTGGATAGAGAAACTTACTACCAATGCGACTATCCGTACCAATACCTTTGCGTACCATATTCACATCCGCTCCCACCAGTTCGCACAAATTCGCAATATCATTCATGAAGCTAATACGGGTTGCCAACATTGAATTAGCCGCATACTTAGTCATTTCAGCTGAAGGGATATCCATGAATATCACACGAAAATTGCTCAGTAACATCGGTTTGTAAAGGCGGGTCATCAACTCCTTGGCCTTTTCACTTTCTACACCTACTACTACACGGTCAGGCTTCATAAAATCATCGATAGCATTGCCTTCTTTCAAGAATTCCGGATTAGAAGCCACATCAAAATCAATCTGAACACCGCGCCTATCCAACTCTGTTTGAATTGCAGCCTTTACCTTTTTAGCAGTACCAACCGGTACAGTACTTTTAGTTACGACCACCAGATATTTATTCATGTGCTGACCTACTGTTTTTGCAACTTCCAATACATAACGTAAATCTGCACTACCATCTTCATCAGGAGGGGTACCCACCGCACTGAATACTACTTCTACATCATCCAATACGGATGCCAAATCTGTCGTAAAATGTAAGCGTCCAGCTTTCATATTACGTGACACCATGCTATCAAGATTAGGCTCATAGATAGGAATCTCCCCCCGTTTCAAGTTTTCTATCTTCTGTGTATTCACATCTACACACGTTACATTAGCACCCAATTCTGCAAAACAAGTGCCAGACACTAAGCCCACATAGCCGGTGCCTACAATTGCTATATTCATAAAAAAATTGTATTTATTACTACGCTTTAACCAACAGCAAATCAACAGTTAATCCGTTGTTCATTCCTACTCAAAAGATTACCATCATTATCTAAAATCACACCATAAAAATCAAAAATCGCACGAATTTGCTTGTCATTTTGATGTTCAAACCTATTAGTATGTGTTAAAGCCGAACCTTTATGAAATACTGGTATAAAGCATCAAAAGAATAATCTGAATGATTTTTATATATAACATGTTTGGGAGTTTGCTTTAACATCCCACAAAACCAAAACCACACATCATCCGCTAACGGGCAAAGTGTCAAGAACTCTTCCTTCTTTATTACAAGAGAATCTAACGAATAAGGCGGATATAAAACAGCACCGACTCCACATGGAAATATCAAATTCTGCCCTAACGTGTCTATTTTATATTGACGCCAAGTTTCGTACCTACAGGCATATCCATCTTTTAAAAAAGGCTTACTACCGTTCAGACAACATATCGCATTAGGAGTTTTACTATTTATTTCAACTAAACGCTTGATTGTATCCCTTGTATAAAGAATATCATCATCTACAGTAATAATACTATCATTAGGATATTTAACTAAACAAGGAATCAACTTTGTATAAGACCTCATATCTTCGCAAAATAAAAACTCAACACCTTTTTTTTTCAAACTTACAAGTTTTTTAGGCAAATTTTCATCATTCCACTTTATCCCATCTAGGCAAAGAATAATACGATCTGGCTTTACAGTTTGCCTCAAAATAGAAACTAATGAATAGTAAACTACCGACTTTTCCACTCTTCTTCCATAAGAGGTCATAGATACAATCAATTTACTATTAATATTGGGATTAGGAGATAAAGATGGGATTACAAACACTTTACAATCTATAAGCCACTTATAAATATAGCCCAAAACTACGTTTTTGAGAACTTTTAAATTACTTAACATTATTAGTAGACATTTAGAGTTGCCGTTTCCACAAATCAAGAATTTTTGCAAATTCAAATTCTTGAGCTTTCAATATCGCATTCTTTCCCATTTTTTTACGAAGTGTTTCCGACTCCATAAGTTTTGACAATTGGAGTTCAAAACTTTCATTATTCAGCTCCTGAATTAAATAGCCATTATAGCCATTCTGCACAATATCACGAGGTCCACTAGGTACGTCATAGGCAATACAAGGAATCCCTGATTCACAAGCTTCTAACAAAACGAGGGAAAATGCTTCAATTCTAGAAGTTGTAACAAAAATAGAAGACTTTATATATTCACTTTGTATATTTTCAACAGGAGCATGAAGTCTTATTCGCCCTTGCATATTATTTTCTTTTATCAAAGCATTTAATCGCTTTTTCTCACCATCATCCTGACCATAAATATCTAACACCCAGTCATCATATTCAGATAAAACTCTTGCACAACTTTTTATCATTAAATCAAACCTTTTCCATTTTTCCAAACGTCCTACAGCTATAAGTCGTTTCATATTACATCGTGATTTAATTTCTGTAGTAAACGGTAAAGGATTGGGAATCTTTATCACATCTGTTGCATATTTCCTATATTGCTCCATATCCATAGAATTAATGCAGACAATTTTAAATTTATAGAGATTTGACAACATTATTTTACGCAAATAAAAAGGAGTTGGATGATAAAAACTTGTATGAATCCAAGCCATTAGTCTTTCATCATCTTTATTCCCAATAATTGATGTCAAAATTATAGCCATAGACGAGCATGCAATAAAACGGCAGATATCGGTTTGATGAAGGAAACACTGTAATTTCCTTAATATGGGAAAGTATTGCAATTTCCTCAAGACACTTAATTTTCTATTTTTAAATCCAAGATTCTCAATGGTAATTCTCTCATCAAACGGATAGAAGCTTTCTGCTTCATAAGGAGTTAAAATTGTTATTGAAAAAGAGTCACATAGTCCATTGGCAATCAAGGAAAGCATTCGCTCCCCTCCTCCAACATTTGACAAATCCCTTGCTGTAAAAAATACTATTTTTTGTTTCATATGACATTTGAAAAACTGACATTTAAAGGAAGAATCTCATTAGCAAAGAAAAAAATAGGACCTATCGAAAAACAGCTAATTTTTCCCTATTCAGATGTAAATAATAAAAAAGAATAATCATCATATGTTCTGGACAATACATAAAAGATAATCCTTTGGCATGAATAACCAATAGATAAGCAAGCACTATGTATTCAAATAAAAATGTTGTCTAATCTTATATCGCTTACTATAATTAGTCAACATACGCCAAGTAAGTACAACTGAATATATCAAAAAAGCTATACCACCATACAAAATCTGACGCAAATAACCTACATCTATTTTGCCATAATAGGTGCCATCCGGATTCGAAAATCTTCCATCTCCTAACAAATAAGTAAAAAAGCCAATAGAAATCTGCCACATTTCTGCAACTCTATCAGAGCTACTCGTACTGAAAGAACCACTATCTTTATAATTATAAAATATTTGAAATGCATAAGCGAATACAGATTCGTCTATTACTTCTTTTAATGACGATGGCAATGCTAGATACAAAATAGAGATTAATAAAATAGTAAATACGAAAATCTTAAATAATGACTTAAACTTATTTTTTTTAGACGACAAAAACAAATATCCCAATGCTGCAAAAAATCCAATAAAACCTGTTCTTCCCACAAACATATTCGCAGCAAAAAAAACAAAAAAAACACCTATCCATTTAATGTTAGAACTTTCAACATAAAATTTCATTACAAAAATTGAAATTAGTCCAAAACTTGTAGTCAAGCCGTAAAATTGATCTCCAGCAAGAGCTAAACCTCTAAAGGTTCCATAATTTAAATAACGATCTGTTATTTCCGTTACAGACTCAAATTGAAATTGTCTAACAATCTCCAATAAGGAAGGCGACACAAACGCTGCTAATATAACAACTGACTGAATTAAATAAATATAAACTATAAATTCTAATTGATATTCTCTATATTGTCGGGGCAATAATGCCCACAATAAAAAAATATCTACCATGCAAATAAAAAAACGAATTGTTCCGGAAAGCATGGAAAAATCCATTGTCATAAGACAGATTGGTATTAACCAAACAATTATATTATATATAATTGTTGAGTTTAACAGCTTTTGAAATACACTATTTTTCAGCATTGGCAACCTAATCAATGCTGAAGAAACACAAATACAAGAAATCAGCAATAAAATTGTCGCCAAATATCTTGTATTGATACCGTTGATTTGAAAACCAAAATGTAAAAAAAACAACAAGACTATATATAATAATAATAGTATGTGATTTTTCATACCAAATTAGAATTGTAATAGATTGGATTTTTTCCAAATACAAATCTCTTCATATATCGGACAAATGCACCAAATCCCAATTTAAATACATCTGCTGAGAAAACATAATAAAGTAAACTACCTAAACTGTACCTCTCTAAAGATAGATAACATGCTTCAATCACTCTAGGATTGCTGATTTTTTGCTTAATACTCTTAACAGTCCATACTTTTATAGGTGATTCGAACAAATCTTTAATTTCATCTTCAGACAAATACCTTTCAAGATATTTCCGTCTACAAGCCATAACAGATTTTATAGTTTGTAAATTATACGGTTGAGACACTTGTGCATCTGATATACGATACTTAACTAACGCCTCATCCAAGTTGGCAAATTTCCCTAAACTAATCATATTAATCCACATACAATAATCCTCTGCATTTTTATAGTCATAATCATATTGCAACTTATTCTTTACTATTATGTCCTTTCTCATCATCACAGTAGGATGAGCAAAACAAGTTGAAAAAGCGAGCATTTCTTTTAGGATTTTATCTTTAGTAGGAAATGACAATTTAACATATTTATTACTCTTTGTGCCAAAATACTCTATTTGAGCACCACATATAATAACTTCAGGATGTGAATCCAAATATGCCACCTGCTTTTCCAAACGTGTAGACATACATATATCATCCGCATCCATTCGAGCAATATATTTACATTGAGCTATAGAGAGCCCTCTATTTAAAGTATAAATCAGCCCTCTATTTTTATTATTCTTTAAATACTTAATTCTATCATCTTTAAATGATAAAATTATTTCTTCTGTTTTATCTACGGAACCATCATTAATAATATAAAGTTCCCAATCTTTATAGGTTTGATTAATAATACTCTGAATCGTTTCTGAAATTGTCGATTCAGCATTATACACAGGTAGCAAAATTGAAACTATTGCCATTATTCAATTATGTAAATCATTTTTCAGCCCAACAAGTTTATATCTTACATCAAAAATGTAGTAACAAAAAATAATAAGATTACATCAAAAACTGATTTGGGGAATTTTCAACAATCCTATAGCTATCTTAAAACTTTTATTTATAACTATCTCTTAAAACTTTTCAAAATATTTTTTGCAAAATCTACTGAATCTTTGAATTCTGGAAAGAATCTATACATAATCAGAAGTAAGATCGGAGATAAAAATAGTGTAATAATACCTACACTCAATAATCGTATCCACAGAATTTCTAGGGAAAAGCTACAAACAAAATCCGTTACATAGCAAGCAACAGCAATCATAACTAAATATCCAACTTGCTTCATAACAAACGTCATAAAACTTTTGCCTTTAAAATAATAATGAAACACAATCCAACCTCCATAACCATGACCTATTAAAATAATGGTAATAATGGTAGCTAACAGAATACCATTTACTCCCCAAAAGTAACCAAGAACAAAATTCAATATCAAATTAGCAATGGCCTCTATCAAAACTCTATATCTTCCATACCACCAAAGACCCGCAGCATCTTTATATAGTGCTACAACGTCAGCAAGACTCAATAATGTGAAGTATAAACAGACAAGTACAACAGACACTTGAGAAAACATCATATTTGGTCCCATCCATAGCTCCATAAAAGGCTGAAACATACAATAAAGAAAGCATGTTGCCCATCCACAAATAAACATGTTGAGTAAATACATGCAATTGAAATCTCGGAAATTCTTATCTACACTCTCACTAGCAACACTATTGCCGACCGTTGCTCGTATAGAATCTGGAATTTGATAAAGGATATTGTGAATAGATATCATAATATAGTAGTAATTACTATATATGGCTATCATATTCAAACCCAGAAACATCGATATCACTATACTGTCAAGTGAGTTACGCGATGTCGAACAGACTTTTTGAAGTGCAATACCTTTGGTGTGCTGAATAATAACTTTTTTGTCTTCTGCCGAGATTCTACCATCAGCCTCAATATAAGGGAAATGTATTTGTGCTTTTTTTCCGATTATGATGTTTTCGGTAATTGTAGAAAAAATAAATACTGCAACATAAATATAGTAGTCCTTCAAAAGCAGTAAGACCATAATCTGAACCGTATAAACACAGATATTCAGTACAGTATTTACATTGCTAATAACATCACTTCGCTGATAGGCTATAAGAAGAGCCTTTTTGTGAGCAAAAATAAAATAACTGATAGATGCATTACTCAAATACATAATGTACAGAATATACAAATTCATGCTGGCAGGCACATCCCCTTTGATGATGGTATGTATGAAAGGCAAGAAGCAAAGACCAATAGCTAAAATAGCAACACCAATATAGGCATAGATTTTTTTATAGACAGCCAAAAGAGCTTTAATCTTCAGCATATCTTTTTCAGCCACAGGTTTATACATGCTATAAACCAAAGCGCTACCAATACCAAGTTCAGAAAGATTAAGCACCATCAAGATTGATGAGAATAAACTTCCCAATCCAAGGTACTCACTTCCCAACACATATACTATAACAGTACGCGTGACAAATGGAAGAAAAATCAATACAATCTTATTGATAAATCCTGCAAAAATGTTTCTTATTCCATTTTTAATTCTTGAATCCATCTATAGATACATTTTTCAGAACAAACCATTTCCACCTGTCATATAGATAGTATCACCCATTATCATACTGCCGCAGTTACTACACATAAAAACAGCAAGATTTGCTACTTCTTTAGGATCAATATACCGTCCACAAGGTTGGCTTTCACAATTCATATTCGTTTCGTTTTCTACAACCATCATTGAGGTGAAAGTTTTACCAGGTGCGATTGCGTTAACCGTGATTCCGTAAGGAGCAAGTTGCTCAGCTAATCCTACAGTAAATCCTCGGATGGCCCATTTCGATAGCTGATATGCATTAAAAGCCGGTTTAAGTGCCGAAGAAGATGATATATTAAGGATATTCCCTTTTACGCCGTTTTCTATCATATACTTTGATACAGAACGACTTAAAAAATATACGCCCTTTACATTTATCTCCATAATCTTATCGTACTCTTTTTCGGACAAATCATAAAAACTGCACTTTTGAGTTACTCCTGCACTATTAACCAATATGCTAATTTTCATACCGGGGAATAAAGAGGCGGCTTTCTCAATAGACGCATTCATTTCTGCAGGCTTTGCTACGTCCATAATTATTCCTCTTAGATTTTCATGTTGTAAAGAGTCCAACGCTTTGTTAAGTTTAGTTTCCGACGACCCGGAAATTACAACCTTTGCTCCTGTTTTTAAAAATGCCCTAGCTATTTCAAGTCCTATACCGCTGGTTCCTCCGCTTACCAAAGCAAGCCTGCCCTCCAACAGTTTATTGTTGTACACTATTGAAGGTACAGCAAACTTTTCCTTTCTAACTAATAAGCAAAACAGCCTTTTTACGATTCTTCTTATAAAATTATTCATTACAATCTTAAATTACTAATTTTGTTTGTCAAATCATCTCCTAAAATTTTTCTGCCTATTCGTTTAGCATGTTTTACAATTTCCATAGTAACATCAATCTTAAGATTGCAAATTATTCGAAGTGACTCACTCTCGTCATTAGTATCTGTAAACACCTCCAACACAATTGACTCCTCAATTTCCTTTTTAGTAAATTGAGGAATAATTTGTAGCAATTCCTCCTTATTAGAAGCAGAGAAATACCTAAATCCAAGGTCTTGTGCGAAATGCATCAACAAACTTTGCGACTGGTCTCCATTATGACCAGCAGCTGCAATATAAGTATCTGCAAATTCTCCAAAACTTCCACCTGCCGAATATGGATTGCGAAACTGCTGTCCACGTCCGTTGTTCACTACTATCAAGCGAATATTATTTCCGATGTGACGGTTTCCCAAAGCATTCATATCATAGAAAAAAGCCAAGTCTCCAACCACTCCATAGTACACCTTGTTTGGATAAGCCAATGATGCCCCAACCAAACTGGAAACACAACCATCAATACCAAACCCACCAGTATTGCTATAACCTAACAAATATTTTGGACCTTGTGTGAAATTCCATGTTCTCAAACTATTCTGAATACCATAGTGAATAATGGAATTATCAGGAATATGTTTCAAAATCTGCCGACCTACCCAAACATTTGAAAAAGGGAGCTCGGGAATACGGCTTTCCAACTCTTCACGAATTTGTTTCCATTCTTCTATAAAAGTATTCACAGAACAGCCATTACGGTTTGTGTAATGTTCAAAGAACTCATATTCATTCATTTGAAACACATGCGTCATTCCGCCAAACGAGTCACGAATTTCACCATCAATATTTACTCTCCAAACCTCTTTGGGGCTAAGGTTTTCATAATCTGTTCCATGTATGTTTCCAATATATACCATTAAGTCCAAATTACTGCACGCTGGTCTATATTGCTTTTGGCAAGTTATAAGATTATGAAACACTTCATAGTCTCCGTGATAGTTTGATAAATGATCACATAATACCACTGCATTATTAAGTCTGCAAAACTTTTCAACTGCATTAAGAAGCTCCTCCGTCCATACAGAATGAGCACCAACAAAAATACCAATCTTACCTTTAGGTAAAGTAGGGAATGAATCAAACTTTGAAATTCGTTGAATTACTCGAACCTTAGGCAACTCTTTCGTCGTATATTTACCAGTGTAGCCGTTGGTAAGATTAATATGAACAGGACCTCCACCATCTTTTGAAAGTTCAAGGATTGCCTTATTAATCAATGTAGTGTAGCGATCTTCTTCCTGCTTGTTATGGAGAGTAGGAAGATGCAGGCTGTATCTAACGATATCCTTAGGTTGCACACTTCTATCGATCTGCTGAGGCGAATTCTGACCGACCCAAGCAATATCACGGCACGATGTTACTGCCAAAATCGGTAATTTGCGATAGTAAGCTTCAGTGAGTGCTGGCATATAGTTACGAGAGGCAGTAGCACCTGTGCAACTAATCACAACAGGTTCCTTACTTTCTTCTGCTAAACCACAAGCAATATATGCTGCGGAACGTTCATCTACAGACGAGTAAATTTCGAAATAAGAATCCTGTTGAGCACTTGCTACAAATGTAATATTTGCGACTCCAGGGCTGGCTACAATCTTTTTAATGCCATGTGCCTTAAGAAGAGCCAATAAAATCTGTACATTCTTATCGTCTGAATAAAACTTTTGCATAATTATATTTATCTGTTATTGTCAAACTTATACGCACTCCCATTTTGGCTATCACCAACATTTAGAAAATATCATATTTCCAAATCATAAATGCGCTATTTTTTTTAATTTGTGTAATATGTAGAACGGTCTGTAATACTTCGCAAAAACATGTTTATCTTGTATCTGCAAATCTTCTAGGAGCTTGCTGTAGAATAAAGGTTGTCTTCCATTTTGAAGTATTGTATATTGCAGATTTTTGCACCTGTAACATTTAGGAACAAGTGAGAACTGACATGTTATCATAAATTCTCTATACTTTTTGCATCGAACAGTTAAGAGATAATGATTGAATAAATCTGTATGTATTCCTTTACAAGGAGTAGAAATATCACATAATTCCATTCTGTTTTCTGAATATCCTGGCAATCTATCCAACGCAGAAGCTAAGTAAGCTAAAGATTCCCCTCTTTGCTTGTTTAGGATAGTATCTACTTTAGAATAATCAATATGTTGATTAAAGGAATCAACACCTCTGTAAATGCCTCCTGTTATCTGCAACCGCTCAAACAAATCGGTGATTCGCTTATATTGAGTGTTTCCGTTTCCACCTAACTGTTTTTGAAAAGTTATCAACTGTCGATGGAAAATAATCGATAGTACTGCCACATGGAAAGAGTCTGTAAAAACAAACTCTGCATTATGTATGCAAAAAAGCATCTGTTCAGGAGTCAGTTCATCAGTATTTGCAAATGAAGTATCCTCTGTTTGAGTACAATGCAAAACTATAGGCTTCAATCTTTTTGCATTGGCTGCTTCAATAGATATCTTAATGTTTTTCTGATTATTTGCCAGAAAAAAAATCAGAGCATACTTACCTTCTGTGACAAATGGTTCTTCTAACTTCTGCCAATGTTCAGAATCAAGCATTATAACTGGATCAAACACATTGTACACATCTTTTCTTCCTATAAGGTTACGTACAATTTCGCATCCTGTTCTTTCTCGAATAGAAAGACTTGCAAAACGACTAATTTGATACGCCATCTGTCTAGCTACTTCTCGATCTGCAATCTTAGATACACCGAGACTTGGAGCATAAGAAATCAGCTTGCGTGCATTGATTACAAAGTCTAGAAAGAAACGCCCATCATACCAATTTGGTCCCCAAATCTGGTCACTACCACACACAAATCCATCATACAAATTATTAAGTTCTGCAAAATCCTGATTGTAATGGCACTCTTTGGTATAAGCAAATTTATTTGTATAGAAAGAGCCAAAAGTTTCTTTCCTAAATTCAAACACTCGCCTTTTCTTTTGAAAAATATTTCTACATAGAGATATAAATTTTGATGAAATGACAGCAGAAATATCAGGTACATTCATAGGTGCGCTATTCAGCCTATGATAGTCAATCAAATCCACCTTATAGCCTTGTTGTTCTATAAGCGTTTTCAAAGCATAAGCCTGATATGCTGTTCCATAGTTCTCAGCATGGTGCCAAGTCATTAATGCGATTTTTTTCATTTATGATAGTCAGGTAAACTAACGTCCAAATATAATTTTATGAAGGGTGTGACATTCTTTTATTAAATTTCCAAATAACAAGGACAATAATATTATCAGAGCTGTAGGTATCGTTATAATAATAATATCAAGTACAAGACTATTATCGTTAGTAAACGATTGTACAAACCAAAGTGGTGTATTGATTATTAAAAAATAATGGAACACATAAATATATAATGAATTCCTACCTAAATAACCTAATGTGTTTGTTACAACATTGTGAGTATCCTCCAATCGATACATAATTGCTATGCACAAGTATAGATAAGATAGACTTAATAAAAAGCCGTATCCTGCAATGTTCAATCCCGTTCTGACAAGAATCATTTTACAAAATACTACAATTAGTGCTGCCGTAAGAAACAGCTCTGATTCAAACAATTTGTCTGTATAATCACACTTCTTCACAATCGTTGCTACAGCAAAGTATGGATAGTATGTACATAAATGGCCTATGCCAACAATCCCTCCTATTGCTGTATTTCCCCATAGTTCATTAATACTATAAAGACAAAGATATGTGAAAATTGTCAAAAGCACATCGAATGTTAGTTTATTGCCTTTTTTCTCGTGTTGCACTAAAAGTTTTAAGCTATGTAGTATAAACAATTCAAAAAGAGTAAGAAGAAACCAATAACCGCTTTTCATTGAACTGGTCAATAAAGTTTCAATTCCTTTTCCATTTGCAATTGTCAATGCGCCTCCAATTATTAAGATTGGTTTGAAACCAAAATTCCACTCAAAAAGATAAACAGTGGCATATGAAATGATTGCAAGAGAATGAAGATGGGGTGAGTATATGCCATACTATTGTTTTTACCACAAATACAATGATAAACTACATGTCCTATAACAACAAAAATAATAGCTATACCCTTGCTATTATCTATGAATGCCAAACGGGGGGCTATCTCTCCTAAATTCGTTGTACTCTTAAACTTCATACCTGACTTTATTAACAATCAACTATTTTGTTAAATATTTGACTATATTTGAAGATCTTAGAAATTGCGCATGCAAATCCATTAGTTCTTGTTGCACTTATAAAAACTGCTATCAGCTCTCCAGATTTTTTACTGACAATTTTTCTACATAGAGATATAAATTTTGATGAAACGATAGCAGAAATATTAGGCACATTCATAGGCGCGCCATTCAGCCTATGATAGTCAATCAAATCCATCTTGTAGCCTTGTTGTTCTATAAGCGTTTTCAAGGCATAAGCCCGATATGCTGTTCCATAGTTCTCAGCATGGTGCCAAGTCATTAATGCGATTTTTTCATTTACAAATTATCTACGAAGTACTGAAAAAGTTTTCTTCAATGCAGTCAACAAGCCATCTTTAAACAAATAATTGATGAAAGCATCAACGTACAAGCCTAGTTTTTCTCCCAATATCTTCACCAGTCTTCTACGCCTAATTAATTCAGCTTTTACATCATCTGACAACCAAGAGGCATCAGCATAATGAATACAGAAAAGTTCTGGATACTTTGTAATCTTGCCCGTATTGGCATCTGTAGAATAAAAGTATTGTTTAGGATAAATAGCAGTTCCATCTGCCAGCTCTTGATACTGATAATTCTCAATTAAACCATACTTCTCTTTCAAGATCCTTAATGCCGGAACGTCCAAAGGAGTTGTATCGTATGTTCCATCTAGCTTTATGAAAGAACGCTTGTGATAATCATCAAGCATATCCGCAATAAAGTCCGTTTTAGCTTCGGAACCAAAAACAGGCAAAGTCAAACCGTCTGTAGCAAAGCCAAAGAATGCTTTATGCTTTCGCAGAGGTTCAAAAGACCGCACCATTTCCATATCCGTATCAAGATAAATGCCACCCTCATTATATAATACATAAAATCTAACATAATCTGCAACAAAAGCCCATTTTTTCTGCAAATATGCTTCTGCTACATATCTACAAGAATTAATATCAAAATTATGTTCATTCCACTCTTTTTATTGCATATTCGGGACAAAAATTTTTTCCAAGACTCTATATATTTTTTTGTGCTTTCAGGTAATGGATTTTCCCCAAACCACATATAATGAATAATTTTAGGTATCATTTTTCATAGTTTTTTTAACATAATAATCTTGACGTTCTCTTATCTGATATATTTGAGTATAAAACTCTGTAAATCTATTTTCAATAGGGAGATACGACATATAATCTTCAAATAGAATAGACAAATATTCGTCATAACCTGAAGGTATTGGAAATAATTCGCCATTAATTTCGATATCAATACTCTTCTCAAAAATTCTTGATGGATATACTTCAAATTCTTTATCTCCCCAATTAGCCTCAAAGCAATATGACATAAAATAAGAACTTTTCAAAATATCACAATAATTGAATATTTGCGCTTCCTTATACACAATGTACCTCTCTGGTATTACCTTATATTGCAATCTATATAATTTTAATAAACTCCTTTTTATTTTTGAGCAACTGAAATCACCATTTGTATGTTGATGTGCATATTTTTGAATTCTAAAATTAGACCATTTTCTTGCTAATTTCAATAATGGTACTCGTTTTTCTTTCGTTTCAGGACAGCCTACAAGAAAAAAGACATCCACATGAATTGACATATATGTATATCCTTTCTTACAAATACGTAAACATTCTGCGGGATAATTCGGCATAATATCAGTATATACATAATAATAATTTTCTGATAGATTAGTCTTCAAAATCTGAAGCAAACGATCTCTATCTGATATTTTAATATGTATATCTACATCATAATCCCAAGGTATTGCCCCACGATCGCGAATAGCTCCCAACAATGTCCCATAAGCAAGATAATATGTTAATCCATTTTCACGAAACAATCTATTTATATAAGATAAAATATCCCATGTTTCGCTCTGATATTCAAAGAATTCATTATATATATCACTTATATATTTTTTCACTTCTACCAGAAACTCTTTTTTATCCATTATATAGTAAATTAAAGAGTTTTAAGAATGCTTATCAGTTTTAAATTATCCTCTCTTCCACGAATAGCCAAACGGACTAAATTACGTCCATTCATATTATTTTTCCGTCCGCAATCACTAACAATAACGTCATGCTCAATTAATTTTTGAACTAACTCTGTAGAGGTATATTTATCTATCACTTCACACAAAAAAAATAATTAGCTTGTGACGGGACAACATATAAGTAAGGAATTTTACATAATTCATAATAAAAGGACTCGCGTTCTACAACAAAATTCCGACAAGCCTTAATATAATCCTTCTCGTATTTACCAAAAATCTGCAAATAAAATTCAGCAAAAGAATTGATATTCCAAATAGGAACCTCTTTCTTCATACGTGCAATCAATTCTGTATTGGAAGTAGCAAATACTCCCAAACGTAGTCCAGGTACCCCATAAGATTTACTAATAGATTTCATCACCATCATATGAGGATTAGCCTCTAGTATTTCATTTGAGAGCAAGCTATTACTCACACCATCTGTAAGTAAAATCAACAAAGCTTTCATCTACAATCAAATGAGTTTCTTGTTCTTTACACCATTGAGCTAAACGGAGAATATCAGACTTAGAAATAAAATTACCTGATGGATTATCTGGATTTATCAACAATAATAGTGCAATATGCTTATCTGCATAAAAAGCCATCAAGTCATCCGCTGTATAAGCAAAATCTTTGTTCTGTGGGACATAACCTACAATTTGTTCTGATTTCAATCTATTAGGATATTCATCAAATGTTGGATAAATGATTCCCACTTTATCGCTCACATAATCTTCCATTATAATCTTAATGAGTTCTGCCGCACCATTACCTAATACTATATAATCCTGTTTAATACCAAAATATTTACCTGCTAACAATGAGTTTACATACATTCCTGATGGATATCCAGCTAGTAAAACATCAAAGTTGGCTCGTAATTCATCCTTCATACGTTTAGTTGGGAAAAAAGGATTCACTAAATAACAATAGTCTAATAGTTGTGGAAAACGCCAAAATCCGCCATACCTTTTATGATACTTTTCATATTTCATTTTCTTCTCAGAAAAAATAACAGAAGCAATATCCAAGTCCTGCACATCATCTATCTCATACCACTTTTGTCCATTCAACGTCAAAGCCTTAAAATTACAATTATCTAATAGCGTAACAACACGCAGCACTTGTTCATAATATTCATTATTACCCAGTGACTTAGTGTAAGCTTCCAAAAATGGCACATAAGTATTAATAGAAAAATCTCTACTAAACTTATAAATATTCACAGTTTTATAATAGCTATCTATATGTTCATATTTGAATGCTTCCTTGGGTACAAAATTCACTATATTGTTCTCTTCATCAATATGAACCATTGTTCCATCCATCCAAGCCTCGTACTTATCAACTAAGGCAACATTAGGATTAGAATCATCAAGAATCATTGAAAATAGCGAATCATCAAAAATAAGATCACTTTCAATCAAAAGAGTATCATCTTCCACCAACTTTCGTTTAGCCAAAGCTAATGAATAAATATTATTAGTCTGCTGATAAATTGGATTATTTATATACTCTATTTTCAATTTTGTATCGTATCGTTTACCGATATATTCTTGCAATTTTTCCCCCTCGTATCCTACAACAATTACCACACGAGCCAAATTAACTGAACATAATTGCGTAAGTAAACGATCAATCAATGAAATTCCATTCACTGTCACCATACATTTTGTATTACCTTTGGTAAGTTCCCCCCAATCGCTTACCCATACCAGCTGCTAAAATAATTGCTTGCATAGTCAAATTTTCAAATTATATTATAATTCTTTTAGAGAATAGATTAGTAAACAGTCAACACTCACTTTAGAGCATCTACCTTTGAAAGAGCACATAAATGTGCCCTAAGCCGAGTTTTGTAATTAATTAGTTTGAATTTAACATTGGCTTGTAGCCAAAGGATTTTGCCAGGAACCATGTTAACATAGTCCCTGCAACCGTTAAAGATATTTTTGAAAAAAATTTCGATGTAGTTCCAATAACCCCCACTTGGGATTTTTACCCGGTTCCGCATAATGAACTATCTCGTAACGCTCCTCTACAAGAAGGGTACGTAAGCTAACTTCTTGAGATTAATTATGACCGATCGAATCAAGACGAAGCGTATCATCATAATCATCTTTCTCTTTTTGTCAATCAGAATCACTTTTGTCACCCTTAGTTTTTACCTTTTGTCGTCTATCACCAAAACGCTCTTGATTGGCGTAATCAAGCTTCTTGAAGAGACTTTATCACGTTCTGTCGATTTGCGGAGCTTACGTTCTTCAGAAGATAGCTTAAATTCGCAGCGAAGGTAATAATTTCAGTTTTGAACCTTTTTTTGAGTACTTACAAAAGTTCTAGAATCCGATATTTATCCTCCTCACACATATCTCAAATTTTTCTGAACAGATTGCAGCAAATAAGTGCCATCTAACTGTTTACACTTTCGTAACAAATCTACACTGCAACCCAGCATAGTTTCCAGTTCCGATTTCAAACGGCCTAAAGTAAAAAGCCCCATAGGATCCGCTTCAAAATAAACATCAATCTCACTTGTTTCTTTTTGTTCGCTACGAGCAACAGAACCAAATATTCCCAGCCGCATAATATGATACTGCATCAAATAAGCCTTACCGTTACGCAATATATGCAAATATTCCTCCGTTGTCTTCATAATTATAAACTTTTTAATGAGACAAATGTAACTAATTCAACGCAAACAACATATATTCTTCCAATTTTTATTCCTCAACTTCCTCAAACGGATACGGATTCTCCTCAATATTCCTTAACTCCTTCACCGCCTCTACCTGTTCCGTAATCATAGCCTCCTTATCCCAACTATCTACAATAGTATGAGCCTCCTGAAGCAAAGACTCTTCATAAACCTCGCCATACGTATAAGCCAACAAGCGGACTTTGAGCAAAGAAGCCGGAAGCCGACCCAAAAGCTCACAAGCACGATTCAAGGCAATCTGTTTCTTTTGCTCCTTATCACCATTATCATAAATAGTAGCATTATACCCCATCAAGAGAGCCAAACATACATTAGCCTCCTCTTCGGTACCAGAACCTTGAACGGGGAAAAGGGAATCGGACAGAACAAGCACTTCCTTGTTCAATCGACAGAACGTATCGGAATAGACGGGAGTACCGTCCATGCCAAACACATCAGCTCATGAGCAATACGCTGCAGCTCAAGAGCACGGGAAAGTAAAGAATTCATCTTCTTATTTGATTTTATATTTATAGACAGATGGAGGGAACCTCCTACAAGCTCAGGACGACAAAGACCTATTTATCTTTTATGATTTTCAAGTAGGATTTGGGGACTTTTGATACTTGCAGTCAAAAAGGTCCTTAATACGGATGACGACGTATGTTTTATTGGCTTCGATGGCAACCTCACCTTCAATACCGCTGAGTTCGCCTTTGATAACTTTTTACTTTATGCCCAACAGTAAGAATTTCGCTATCAAGGCTGACACCGTCAGGATTCAGATCCATTACGAACATAAAGTCCTCCATTTGCTTATCCGGTACCACTAGCATGGAATGCGTAGAAAAGTCCTTCATATAAAAAAGGGGGACATTATAGATGTTGGATATATCGCAGGCTGTCTGCTTGGTGGAATGAACAAATACCAGATTGCGGATTACCGGAACTTCACTGCGTTTACGACGATACTTCAATTGAGAAATGACAAAACGCGTAGGGAGATAATAGTCAAGATCTAAATGCTCTTCCGATTTAAGTCGGTCCAGAGATTTCCGGACTGTAAATTCCTGCTTGTCACGGGTGCGGGCTGCAAACCAATATTTCTGTTGTTCAGTCACTTAGAAATTTTCTTTCGAATGAATCAGCTCAGTTCCGGGTGCGCTTCGCGGTTTGAACGAGACATTTTCCCACCCAAACCGTATTGTACACTTTTGCAATGATAATAAGCTATTAAAGAAGATATTAGACTCATAGAAATGTCCAATAAACGTTCGTTTAATAAACGTCTATTTTTAAGAAAATAAGTAGAGGTATAAAAGTTAAAAAGGAACAGAACTTTAACATGTTAAATATTAGATGTATACTATTGAAATTCAATACATTAATATAAAATACAAATCACTTAGGAAATATTTTTATTAAACATTTTGTTAGTTCAAAAAATATGGCTTATCTTTGCGTCCATTAAACGAACGTTTAAAAAACACCTCATCATTTCCAATATATCATTCTACATTCCAATATCTTACCCTCATAAATGCATTATTGAAGTTTCGCAAAGATGCCTGCTGATAAATGGGAATTTATCGCACAAAACGCAAGTGAAATAAAAGCCCACTTCCATAATCTATGGAGAGAGAGTGCAAGCCCGTGAATTTCTATTTAAAACACAAGCATTCCTTTGCTTTTCACCCTTTGTTTGTCCACTGTTGCATAGGGAATTAATAACGCCTAACGGCCATGAACAGCTCTGCTTATGGCCATCAAACGATTGCTTCATGGCCGTTAGCAGGGTTGTTCATGGCCGTTAGGCGTCACTAACTCCAGGGCTTTTACAGATGAAGTACGTAGCCCGCACCTATTGCGCACAAGGCGCAAACGTATTGTACAGCAACTTAAAAGACATTAGACGCCATTATTCATAGTCGGGCAATCTCGAAAATGCAGGAAAACTACACCGACCGATTTATGTAACCCACGCGCGGTATTATATTAGAGAATAATAAGTTACGGCAAAACTCAGACGTTTTCGGCAGGTGGAAGCAAATTTTGCTTCCACCTTTTCAGGTTGCTTCCACCGCAGGGCAAATGCCGATGGACAGGGAGATACAGGAGATGGGTGGAAGTGTGGAAGCAAAGCAGATGCAAATTTATGTTTCAGCAACACGCCTCAAGTTTTAAAAAAGATGTAGTACAAAGGCATAAAACATAATAAGTGTTACAAATACACATTTTATGCCCCGACACTCTTGCAAATGTCGAAAAAGTCCGTACCTTTGCAATGTGTTTTTCATAGTATTAGATTTAAGGTTAACAAAGGTTGGAGTACAGCGGTACTCCTTTTTTTATGCCCATACGTACCGTCCCGGTTCTCCAATAAATTTTTCACGTAAAATGCAAGGCAACTTTTTATATCCATTTAGTTTTTGGCTATCTTTGCACTGCTTTCGGCGGGCATAGGCACGCATAAAGCAACTTAACTAACAATAAATCAATAATTAAAAACAGAAAATTATGGCAATGCATACATGGTTTGAATGTAAGATCCGTTACGAGAAAACAATGGAAAATGGAATGAACAAGAAGGTGACCGAACCGTACCTGGTGGATGCCCTCAGTTTTACGGAAGCGGAAGCACGCATCATCGAAGAGATGACGCCGTTCATTTCGGGAGAGTTCACCGTATCGGACATCAAACGTGCCAACTATAGCGAATTGTTCCCCAGCGAAGAGGAAGCTGCCGACCGCTGGTTTAAATGTAAACTGGTTTTCATCACACTGGACGAGAAAAGCGGTGCGGAAAAGAAAACCTCTACCCAGGTATTGGTGCAGGCTGCCGACCTGCGTGATGCAGTGAAGAAACTGGATGAGGGCATGAAAGGCACAATGGCCGACTATCAGATAGCATCTGTAGCGGAAACCGCCATTATGGATGTATATCCGTACAGTGCAGAGCCCGACGACAAACCGGAAGTTTAATTTAAGTGATGAGTTATAAGTTATGAATTATTATTGCGACCCATAACTTATAACTCATAACTCATAACTCAAAAAAACGATGATTGCAGAGAATTTAAAACAAGTACTGAGCGAACTGCCTGAAAAGGTACGGCTGGTGGCTGTTTCCAAATTTCACCCCAACGAGGCGATAGAAGAAGCGTATCGTGCCGGCCAGCGTGTGTTCGGAGAAAGTAAGGTGCAGGAAATGACCGCCAAATACGAAAGTCTGCCCAAAGACATAGAATGGCATTTCATCGGGCATCTGCAAACAAACAAAATAAAATATATCGTTCCTTACGTAGCGCTGATTCATGGCATAGACTCCTACAAGCTGTTGGCCGAAGTGAACAAGCAGGCTGCCAAAGCCGAAAAAACTGTCAACTGCCTGCTGCAGCTGCACATTGCCCGGGAAGAGACCAAGTTTGGATTCAGCTTTGACGAATGCCGGGAAATGCTGGCAGCCGGTGAATGGAGAAAGCTCAATCATATCCGGATATGCGGATTGATGGGCATGGCCACGAATACGGACAATGACGAACAAATCAAAACTGAGTTTTGTTCTTTAAGTAGCTTCTTCAATGAAGTGAAAGCCAAATGGTTTGCCGATGCAGAATCATTCCGGGAACTGTCCATGGGGATGTCTCACGATTACCACGAGGCCATTGCAGCCGGGAGCACCTTGATACGTGTAGGAAGCAAGATTTTTGGAGAAAGAAACTATTAACCATAAAAAATCATTATCATGGCAACATTAGAAACTACTTTTGCAGGGCTGAAACTCAAAAACCCCATTATTGTCAGCAGCTCCGGACTGACGGACAGCGCCGCCAAGAACCAGAAACTATCTGAGGCCGGTGCAGGTGCCATTGTGCTAAAATCACTCTTTGAAGAGCAAATCATGATGGAGGCTGACTGGATGGGAGACCCGAACATGTACCCCGAAGGCAGTGACTACCTTGTAGGATATATCCGCGAACATAAGCTGGGTGAATATCTGAACCTGATTAAGGAAAGCAAAAAGGTTTGCAATATCCCCATCATAGCCAGCATCAACTGCTATCAGAATGCCGACTGGGTGGAATTTGCCGCCAAAATAGAAGAAGCTGGTGCAGACGCACTGGAAATCAATATCCTTGCACTGCAGACGGATGTACAGTATACATATGGAACCTTCGAGCAACGCCACATCGACATTCTGAGCCACATCAAGAAGACGGTCAAGATACCCGTCATCATGAAGCTGGGCGACAACCTGACCAATCCGATAGCTCTGATAGACCAACTGTACGCCAACGGCGCCGCCGCAGTAGTGCTGTTCAACCGCTTCTACCAGCCGGACATCAACATTGAGAAAATGATACAAGTATCCGGCAACGTATTCAGCAACGAAGCCGATTTGTCTAAAGCCCTGCGCTGGATAGGCATCGCTTCGGCAGCCGTAAACAAGCTGGACTATGCCGCTTCCGGTGGTATCCACTCGCCCGAAGGCGTTGTCAAGGCAATATTAGCAGGTGCTTCGGCCGTAGAGATATGCAGTGTGCTTTATCAGAATTCAGCTACCATCATTGAAGAATACATCCGCTTCCTCAACTTGTGGATGGACCGCAAAGGTATGGAAACCATCAGCCAGTTCAAAGGTATTCTGAACGTAAACGACCCGAAGGGAGTCAATACTTTCGAACGTACACAGTTCTTGAAATACTTCTCTTCACATGAATGAGACAAAAGGCTGACAAGAAGACAATAAAATTGAAAGGGTGATAACACTACAATGACGTTATCACCCTTTCATTTTATACTATACCGCTATCTTTTTATTTCTTCTTATCCAGCGCCTCAAAGCAGGAATTCTTGCTCACGAATTCCGGAACAATATCCTTCATGGCAGCAACAATTTTCATCTGGTCATAGGTGTAACTTACATCAATCAGCTTCTGGATACGCTCCTTCACCTCGTCATAGTCATACTCACGCACCGTGGCAATCATAATCTTCTCATGGTAGGTGGGTTTTGTAAGCTCCTTCACATTCAAGAGTTCCTCGTAGAGCTTCTCGCCATGACGGAGACCGGTAAATTCAATCTTCACATCCGTACGTCCGGAAAGGCTGATCATACGCTTGGCAAGGTCCACAATCTTCACCGGCTTACCCATGTCGAAGATGTAGATTTCACCGCCGTTGCCCATACTGCCGGCCTCAAGAACAAGGCGGCAAGCTTCGGGAATGGTCATGAAGTAACGGATTATCTCAGGATGGGTCACTGTCACCGGGCCGCCACGCTGAATCTGGTCGCGGAAACGGGGAATGACAGAACCGTTGGAACCCAGCACATTGCCGAAACGCGTAGTGATGAACTGAGTGGCATGGCCTCCCTCCTTCTGCAACTTCTTCGCAAGAGACTGCACATAAATCTCGCAAATACGCTTGGAACAGCCCATCACGTTTGTAGGGTTAACAGCCTTGTCCGTAGAAATCATCACAAACTTCTCGGCACCGTATTTCACGGCAAGATCGGCAACGGTGCGCGTGCCGAATACGTTCACCTGGATGGACTCGGAAACGTTGTCCTCCATCATCGGCACATGCTTGTAGGCGGCCGCATGGAAAATATACTGGGGCTTGAACTCCCTGAAGATATCCTCCATGCGCGTGGCATTGGAGATGTCGGCTATGATGGTCTCGGCATCGATGTCGCGCCAACGGTCCTGAAGTCCAGACGGATGTCGTGCAGAGGGGTCTCGGCCTGGTCCACTAAAATAAGTTTATAGGGATTGAACGAAGCCACCTGGCGCATGATTTCACTGCCGATGGAGCCGGCGGCGCCCGTAATCATCACACGCTTGCCCTCCAGATGAGAGGCAACCTTATGGATATCTATCTCGATAGGATTGCGCTGAAGCAGGTCCTCAATCTGAATTTCCTTCAACTGTGTGCGGCTCAGCGCCTGACCGTTCCACTCGCTCAAAGGAGGCGCGGTCATCAGTTTGATGTTGTGCACCAGCAGGCGGTCAGCCATGTCGGACTTCTTCAGTTCCTCCATCTTGGCAGGAGAAATGATGATGGTCTGCACATCGCGGTCGTTCAGCACATCAATCAGCGTATCATCGTTGGGGAACACCCTGACACCCATCATCACCTTGTTGATAAGCTCAGGTTCGTCTGCAATGAATCCGCGCAGACGGTAGTGGTTGCGCAGATTGACACGCAATGCCTTGGCAATGTTGACCCCGGCTTCCTTGGCACCGTAAATAAACACATTGGCACTGTGGGTGCCGTCGAAGTTCAGCGCCTCGAAGAAAGTCTTGACAATCACACGGGAGCATGCCATCATGGCAAAGCTGATGATATAGGACATGAACAGCACGCTGACCGGAGCCAGGTTAAACTCCAAATAGCTTTCCGTCAGGACGCTCGTTATCATCAGCAGTGCATACGACACCGTCAATGACACAAAAATGCGCATGATATCCACAAAGGAGGAAAAGCGCAACACATTGGAATACGTACGGAAAACACGGAAGAAAATCAAGTTGACAACAACCGTCCATAAAATGGTCTTGTCAATGGTAGAGGATTCCAAAAAAATGCTTCTGAAATCATATCGGAGAGCATAGGCCAACAGACTGGATATGACGATGATAAATACGTCAATTAATAGAATAGTCCATATCGGAAGCACTTTCGCGGAAAGATACCGATGAAAAAAATTTCGCTTCATTTCGCTTGACAGTTTTGTTTTAGGCGAGGCAAAGATACACTATTTTAGTCAAAACGGACAAGAAATCGATAAAAAAATGTTATAATAATTATTTATCGTCTATAAAGAAACTATCCCGCCTCCCTCGTTTTAACAGTTGGAAAGCGGGATGGAAATAATTTTACCCCAGAAAATGCGGTATCCGCTACATCAGATTACTTGCCAACTCGCTCAACTGGCTACGCTCCCCTTTCACCAGATTGACATGGGCAAACAAATTCTGGTCCCTCATGCGGTCTATCATATAAACAAGCCCATTGGACTGACTGTCCAGATAGGGTTGGTCTATCTGCTGAATATCACCGGTAAACACCATTTTTGTGCCTTCACCGGCACGGGTGATGATGGTCTTAATCTCATGCGGAGTCAGGTTTTGGGCTTCATCAATAATACAGTAGGTCTCGCTCAAACTGCGCCCGCGGATAAAGGCTAATGCCTCGATGACCAATTGTTCACTTTTTTGCATATCCTCCAAGCGTTTCACTTCAGAGGAATTGGCAGCGAACTGATGCTTGATTACATTCAAATTATCGAACAAAGGCTGCATGTAAGGAGCTACTTTCTCATTGGCATCACCGGGAAGGAATCCAAGGTCTTTATTGGATAGGGCCACGATGGGACGTGCCAGGAGAATCTGCTTGTAGTCGGTAAGTTTTCCCAATGCGGCGGCCAATGCCAGCAGGGTCTTGCCGGTTCCCGCCTTGCCGGTCAGGGCAACCAGCTTGATGTTCGGGTCGTTCAGCACCTCAAAAGCAAAGCTCTGCTCGGCATTGCGCGGTTCAATGCCATAATTCTTTGTCTTGTGGACCCGGCAAATCGAATGGGCAAAGGGATTATAACGCGCAAGCACACTGCTGCGGTCACTCTTCAGCACAAAACATTCGTTGGGACGAATGATGTCCTTAAAATCGAATTCGCTGATGTCCAGTCCTTCTTTGGAAGAATAAATGCGATCTATCAGCGCAGGGTCAATACCCTCGAACACTTCATTCGACTTTTCGAATATATCCACATTGATTACCTTATCATTGATGTAGTCTTCGCACAGCAGACCGATGGAACGCGCCTTCATGCGCAGATTCACGTCTTTCGTGACAAGGATGGTTTTCATTTTAGGCTTTTTGGTGGAAAGCCAATCCACTACCGACAGAATCTGATGGTCGGGGATGCGTTCGGGAAAGGAATCACGTACCCGGGGAGAGTCCACCATGCCTGCCACCACAAACAGACGGCCCAAGCCCTCTCCCAATGGCGCCCCTTTGGTGAACAGATTGTCATCGGTAATCAAATCTAGCTCACGGACAAACTCACGCGCATTGAAATTAATCTGCTCATTACCTTTCTTGAATTTGTCCAGTTCTTCAAGGACTACGATGGGAAGATAAATGTCATTCTCTTGAAAATTCTTCAAACAGTTATAATCGTGAAGAATCACATTCGTATCAATCACAAAATTTTTCTTAGCTCCCATACACGTTAGATTTAAATTGTTAATACCTTTGCATAAGCTTAAGATAAGCTACACTGCAAGCAATTTCAAGCAAGCTTGATTGCGTTCGGTCTGCATTATCTTTGTCGCTTTTAAAGATAACAAATTAATAGGGAGAAAGGATTGCTTCTCCGTTAAATATTATAAAAGATGGATTATCAGGACACTTTAACTTACTTATATAACAGTGTGCCCATGTTTCAGCAAGTGGGCGGCTCAGCATACAAGGAAGGGTTGGAAAACACTCTGACCCTGGACGCACACTTCGAACATCCCCACCGCAGTTTCCGCAGCATTCATGTGGCTGGTACCAATGGAAAGGGTTCCTGCTCGCATACGCTTGCCGCCATACTGCAAGAGGCAGGATACAGGGTCGGGCTCTATACCTCGCCCCATCTGGTGGATTTCCGGGAGCGCATCCGGATTAACGGACAGCCTATACCCGAGGAATACGTCATCCGTTTTGTAGAGCAGGAACGTGGCTTCTTCGAACCCCTCCATCCCTCTTTCTTTGAGCTGACCACCGCCATGGCCTTCCGCTACTTTGCCGATGAAAAGGTGGATGTAGCCGTAATCGAGGTGGGACTAGGCGGACGCCTGGACTGTACCAATATCATCCGTCCGGATGTATGCATCATCACCAACATCAGTTTTGACCATACCCAATTCCTGGGGGACACCTTGGCAAAAATCGCAGGAGAGAAGGCAGGAATCATTAAAAGCGGCATCCCCGTTGTAATCGGCGAGACCACTCCCGAAACGAAACCGGTATTTCTGGAAAAAGCACAGACAACGGGTGCTCCCATCTACTTTGCCGAGGAGAATGACCGTGAAGACTATCCCGGAATAGAATACGAACTGAAAGGGCTCTACCAGCAGAAAAATGCCCGGACCATCCTCACCGCCCTCCCGCTACTGAAAGAAGCCGGCTACCGGCTGGACGGACAAGCAGTGCGCAGTGGCTTTGCCCGTGTGGTGGAACTGACGGGCTTGATGGGACGCTGGCAAAAACTGCAGGACTCGCCCACCCTGATTTGTGACACCGGCCACAATGTGGGAGGCATCACCTACATTACAGAACAACTGAAACAACAGGCTTACCGCCAGCTACACATCATCATAGGCATGGTGAATGACAAGGATATACGGGGGGTACTGGCCCTGCTGCCCCGGGAAGCGACCTACTACTTCACCAAAGCCAGCGTGAAGCGAGCATTGCCCGAAAGCGAACTACAGGAGCTTGCCGAAGCAGCAGGGCTGGAAGGACATTGCTATCCTGATGTACCTGCCGCCGTGCAGGCCGCACAAGAAAAAAGCCTCCCGGAAGATTTCATCTTCGTGGGAGGCAGCAGTTTCATTGTGGCCGACTTGTTAGCGAACCGCGATGCACTCAATCTCTACTAAGGCATCTTTGGGCAGCGCCTTCACTGCCACAGCCGAACGTGCCGGGAAAGCACCGTCAAAATAAGTGGCATATACCTTGTTCATATCAGCGAACAAGGACATGTCTGCCAGGAAAACAGTTGTCTTCACAATATTCGCCATACCCAGCCCTGCCTCTTCCAGGATATGCTTTATATTCTCCAAGGACTGGCGAGCTTGCGCTTCCGCACCTTCAGCCATCACTCCGGTAGCTGCGTCAATAGGCAACTGACCTGATACAAATACCATTCCACTGGCTTCGATAGCCTGGCTATAAGGGCCTATGGCGCCCGGTGCCTTCTGGCTGCAAATCACTTTCTTCATGATTGTCAAAGTTTGTTTTTATTAATAATCGAGTCTATTTTCTTTTTTGAAATAAAAAAAATCCGAAGTATATGCAGTATTCCGGAAATCCACGCATTTTATAAATAAAACAACGTAATTTCACTCATAACCTGTTATACCTAGACTTAACTCATTTAACACGGGGGAGTTCCCCAAAACAGAGGCTCTGCTTGCGAAAGCAGAGCCTTTATTCTATCCCATCCCTTTACTTGCAATGCTTCTCAATCAAAGCATCCACATTGGGGTCACCCAATTCCTTTGCCTTGGCAAAGCTGGCACAAGCTTCCTTGTCCTTCTTCATCTGCAGCTGGGCGATACCCATCAGACGGTAGGCTTCGGCATATTTAGGGTCTTTCTCCAGAGCAGCCTTCAGCACATTCAACGCCTCCTCGTAACGTCCCACGCGAAGATTCACCACTGCCAGTTCGGCACGGTAGGTCAAATCTTCCGGATTCAGTTCGATGGCCTTCGCCATATCGTCCAGCGCACGCTGGTACTGCTTGGCCTTCAAGGCAGCCTGCTCACGGTAATAGTAGAACATGTCGTTCACTTTACCGTTCACGGCATTGTAATAGGCGTCATAATCCAGCATGGCATTACGCGCCTGGTCTGCATTCATACGGGCTTGGGCACGCTCCAGCAAGTAAGGGGCGGCTTCCTCCGTATAGGGCTGGGTAAAGCGGGCCACACAACTGTCCATCAGAGCCAGTACCTCTTCGGCAGGCGCCTGCATCAGTTCCTTGGTCTTGGCAGCACTGAAGAAGGTAGCCGGAGAGGCCAGAATGGTCTTATTCACTTTATCATATCTGGTAAATGCCGACGGATAGTCCTGCTTGGCAAACAGGATGTCACCCTCCAACTGGACATAAACCGGAAGCTCGTCAATGGCTATCGCTTTCCGTACCTCGTCCAAAGCCTTGTCGAGCGACCAGTCCTTATAAACTTTCTCGGGCTTGCCCAATGCATAATTATAGATTATCTTGGCCCGGTTGTAATACACATCATCTTTCTTTGCGGCAACCTCCAAAGCCTTATCCATATCTGCGGCGACCTTATCCATGGAAGCATCTTCACGGGACATGAACAGATGCTGGGAAGCACGGCGCAGATAACCGTCGGCACTGGCAGGATATTGTGCAATGAAATCGTTCAGAGTCTCCATATACTTCTCCGGAGACAGTTGGGAAGAAGCCATGTAGAGGAACACCAAAGCCTGCTCTTCGGTATCGGGCAATGCCTTCTTGATACCGATGCCCTTTAATGACATATCTCCATAAGACAATGCGGAGATATTCTGCGACATGGCGAAATTGGCATCAATGGCATAGCAGATGGTAGCCGTGTCTTGTCCGGAGGACTTCTGCGCAAGGCCGAAGACCTGCCCGTCCACAGTCATCAGCGGACAACTCACCATCTTGTCCTTCAGACGCATATCGAGCGTATAATAGGAATAGTTGCCGGAAATCTTATCAGCTTCCTTTACTTTCCCGGCAGTGAAGGAACGGTCCTTCTGGGTGGAATAAGGCAGCAGATATACATCCGCACCGGCAGCCGGAGCCACAGCAGCCAAAGTGAGTGCCGTGACTTTCTTTCCGGGGATGCCGACACGGAACTTGACAACATCGTACATGTCATCGGCCCCCATAATGGCCTCCACCGGCATCTGTGCCCCGTCCGAGCTCATCACAACGGCGCGCTGGGCACCTTTGAACAAGGTGTAGTCAGAAAGCGCAACGCCATCTTCAGTGACAAAAAAGCCGTTTCCAGTATTCAGTATCTTATCGTTCTGGTCGTAGGTCACCACCGAAAAAACGGCACGTTTGGCTTTGTCTACCCACTTCGGGGCTTGTGCCACACTCCACTGAGCCAATAAACAGAGAGTGAGCATCAACAGCAATTTCTTTTTCATATCTTAGTTGGTTCTTTGTTTTACCGCTTCATAAATCAAAATGCCGGCTGCAACGGAAACATTGAGGGACTCGATGGTTCCCAACATGGGAATCTTCACCCACTCGTCACACAACGCCAGGTTGTCATAGGACACCCCCTTGTCTTCGGCACCCATAATGATGCACATCGGACCGGTATAGTCGGCTTTGGTATAGTCGTAATCGCCTTTCTCCGTGGCTGCCACGATATGGAAACCACTATTCTTGAGGAATTGCAGGGTCTCTTTCAGGCTGTGTTCGCGGCAAACGGGCAAAGTGTGCAAGGCTCCTGCCGAGGTTTTCATGGCGTCTGCGTTGACTGATACACTGTTCCGTGCAGGGATAATCACGGCATCTACCGCCGCACACTCGCAAGTACGGGCAATGGCGCCGAAATTGCGGACATCCGTGATGCCGTCAAGCATCACAAACAGAGGATTCTTGCCCTGCTCGAAAAGGAAAGGTACCAAGTCCTCCGTCTTCTGGTAAGTGACTGAAGAGATGAAGGCAATCACTCCCTGGTGATTCTTACGCGTCACGCGGTTGATGCGTTCCACCGGAACGCGCTGTACCGGTATCAAAGTCCCTTTCAAGACAGCGAACAGCTCTTTTGACAAATCACTCTGAATGTCCTTCTTTACCAATATCTTGTCTATCTCTTTTCCTGCCTGAATGGCTTCTATCACGGCACGGACGCCGAAAATCATTTCACTGTTATCAACCATATATGGGTATTTACTATTTGACGATTTACTATTTACTATTTGATACTTCCAGCAATGCTCTGGCATTGTTCAGTGCGGCTTCGGTCAGCTTAGCACCACTCAGCATATGGGCTATTTCTTCCACGCGTTCATCGTCGGTCAGACGACGGATGTGACTGTTTGTTTCCGTTTCGTTGTCCTGCTTGTACACCTTGTAATGGGCGCGTCCACGGGCAGCAATCTGGGGTAGATGGGTAATGCTGATTACCTGGCGGTCCTGCTCGCCCATCTCCTGCATGATATCCGCCATGCGGTCGGCTATCTCGCCGGAGACTCCGGTATCTATTTCGTCGAATACAATGGTAGGAAGCTTGACGGCACCGGCTATCATTGCTTTGATGGAGAGCATGACGCGGGCTATTTCACCACCCGAAGCTACGGAGGAGACGCTTTGCAATGCCCCGTTCTTATTCGCGGAAAACAAGAAGTTCACAGTATCCGCCCCGTGTATGCCCGGCTCTTTGCGGGCACCTATCTCTACCTGGGAAACGGACATTGGGCATGCCCAACGGAACCAGCCGCGCAGCCATCTGCTTCTCCACTTCACGGGCAGCGGCAGTACGCGCCTTGGTGAGGACGGCAGCCTGCTTTTTCACCTTATTATATAAAGCGTCGCAACGCGCTTTCAGTTCCTCGATGTGCTCGTCGGACGAAGTGATGGCTGAGAGTTTGGCGGCGTATTCATCCGCCAGCGCCAGAAGTTCACCGACAGTGGAAACGCGGTGCTTCTGTTGGAGCGTATAAATCAAGTTCAGACGTTCGTTCACTTCATCCAGACGTTCGGGGTTGAACTCTATTTCATCCTCCTTACCCGACACTTCCTGCGAAATATCCTTCAACTCGATATAAGTGCTTTCCATGCGTTCGGCAAGTTCCCCGGCAACCGGATAAACCCTCTGCAGGCCGAGCATCGTGTTCAGGCATTCCTTCAGCCCGGACAACAAGCCTCCTTCGTCCGAGTAGAGCGTCTGCCCTACCCGATAGAGTCCGGCCTTTATCTCTTCCGCATGGCTCAGCGTATCTGCCTCTTGCTCCAGCTCCTCCTGCTCACCGGCAGACAAGTGTGCCTCTTCCAACTGTTCCAGTTGGAAACGGATATAGTCTTCGTCCGACTTATCCTGATTGGCACGGGCAACAAGGGCCTCCAAATCCTGCTGTGCCTGCTTCCATGCTCCGAAGATATGCTGGTAAGCAGACAAGGCCTCTTCGTTATGCGACAAGATGTCCAGTACATTCAACTGAAATCCTTCCTTGTTCAGCAATAGGTTCTGATGCTGGGAATGCACGTCAATCAGCTGTTCTCCCAACTCCTTCATCTGAGCCAATGAAGCAGGCGTGTCATTGATGAATGCCCGGCTCTTGCCCGAAGCGGACACCTCGCGGCGCAGGATGCATTCTTCCTCGTACTCCAACTCATTCTCCTCAAAGAAAGGCTGCATACCGTAAGCGGAAATATCAAAACGGGCCTCGATAATGCACTTCGAAGCTCCTACACGAATGGCTTTCACATCGGCACGCTGTCCCAGCAGCAGACCGATGGCACCCAGAATAATGGATTTTCCAGCACCGGTCTCACCCGTTATCACCGAGAAACCGCTGCTGAAGCTGATATCGAGCTTTTCAATAAGCGCATAATTCTGTATGTAAAGCGAACGCAACATAAGGATATTGACGATTTGACGATTTACTATTTACTATTTAAATCTTTCACCAGACGGTCTACGATGTCGGCAGCCACTTCGGCTTTAGACTTCAATGGATAGTCCGTCTTTCCCTGGTGGTCTATGATACTGATTTTATTGGTATCGCAACGAAAACCGGCTCCCTTGTCGTTCAGGGAGTTCAGCACGATGAAGTCCAGATTCTTGCGGTTGAGCTTGTCTTCCGCATTCATCTGCTCGTTATGAGTCTCAAGGGCAAAGCCTATGAGGAGGCGTTGACAGTGCTCCGCATCGTTCTTCAGATTGCCTAAGAAAGCGGCTATGTCGCGGGTAGGTTTCAAGTTCAAACTCATCTCCCCGGTCTTTTCGCGCTTGATTTTCTCATCCGCCACTTGTTCGGGGGTGTAGTCTGCCACGGCAGCCGTCAAGATGGCGGCATCGGCATGTACAAAGGCGGCGGATGCAGCCTCGAACATCTCCTGCGCCGACTCTACCGCATGGTACTGGTGCATCGGGAAGTAAGTGCCTTGCTGCACCGGACCGGCAATCAGTATCACCTTGGCCCCTCTGGCGGTACATTCATCTGCCAGGGCAAGTCCCATCTTGCCGGAAGAATAGTTGCCGATGAAGCGCACCGGGTCTATCTTCTCATAAGTAGGTCCTGCGGTTATCATCACTGTCTTGCCCACCAGGTCGCCATCTTTGGCAGCAAAGTACATTTCCAGGTGGCGGATGATATTCTCCGGCTCCTCCATACGGCCTTTCCCCACCAGATGGCTGGCGAGTTCTCCCGTAGCAGGTTCTATGATGTGGTTTCCATAAGAGCGGAGTGTATCCAGATTCTTTTGGGTGGAAGGATGGGCATACATGTCCAGGTCCATGGCAGGCGCCACAAACACCGGAGCTTTGGCGGAAAGATAGGTGGTAATCAGCATATTGTCTGCCACGCCATTCGCCATCTTGCCGATGGTGGAAGCCGTAGCCGGGGCTATCAGCATGGCATCTGCCCACAGACCGAGGTCCACATGGCTGTTCCAGGTGCCATCGCGTTGGGCAAAGAACTCACTGATAACCGGTTTGCTGGTCAAGGCAGAGAGCGTGATAGGGGTAATAAATTCTTTTCCGGCAGGCGTAATGACCACCTGCACCTCTGCACCACGCTTAATCAGTCCGCGAATAATATAGCATGCTTTATAGGCGGCAATGCTGCCCGTAATGCCCAATACTATTTTCTTCCCTTTCAGTATATTTGCCATTTATTTCTGAGTCATTTCACGCAGACGTATCTTGGTCAGCGTGGCTTTGGTATTCAGGGTAAAATCACTGTTCAGAATCCAGCTGTAATAGCCGGGGTCGCGCTTCAAGACATCGGATACCGACATGCCTTTGTACTTGCCAAAATTGAATACTTCCACACCTTTATCGTCGTAGACCATACGGCCGGCAAAGTCCACATTCTTGTTGAAGCTGGAATAGTCGGCAAGGAAAGCCACGTCATTCTGCAACTCCGGATAGCGGTCCAACTGAGACATCAGCACCTCGTAAGTGGCACGTGTATCAGCCTCTGCCGTATGGGCGTCTTCCAGATTCTTGCCGCAATAGAATTTATAGGCAGCAGACAGCGTGCGTTGCTCCATCTTGTGGAAAATGACCTGCACGTCCACAAACTTGCGGCGGCTCATGTCAATGTCCACACCGGCACGAAGGAACTCTTCCGCCAGGACGGGGATATCAAAACGGTTGGAGTTGAAGCCCGCCAAGTCGCATCCTTCAATGTCATTGGCAATGTTGCGCGCCACTTCCTTGAATGTGGGGCAGTCGGCTATATCGGCATCGTAGATGCCATGAACGGCAGATGCTTCGGCAGGAATGGGCATTTCGGGGTTGATACGCATGGTTTTGGACTCCTCATTCCCGTTGGGATATACCTTGAGGTAACAAATTTCGACAATTCGGTCTGAGTTGATATTGGTACCCGTAGTCTCCAAATCAAAAAAGACTATCGGATTTTTCAGATTCAATTTCATTGTTTTTTCGTTTTATAAGCTCTGGCTATGAGCTATAAATTATAAGTTTAACTTACAAGCCACGAGCTACAAGTACCGTGCGGCATAATTGCGCAGCCACTTGTAGCTCGTAGCTCATAATCCGATTGCTAATATTCATCAGTCATTCAGCATCATCGGCATCAGCAGCATCAGCAAGTCTTCGTTCTCTTCCTGCTCTACCGGAATAATGACACCTGCACGTGAAGGATCTGCCAGTTCGATAACGATTTCATCGGCAGAAATGTTATTCAGAATGTCAATCAGGAAAGTGGACTTGAAACCGATGCTCATCGGATTGCCCGCATATTGGCAAACCAGTGTTTCTTCGGCCGATGTAGAGAAGTCGATGTCCTGTGCGGAGATGACAATCAGATTCTCCTGCATACGGAGCTTGATAAGGCTGCTTGCCTGCGAAGAGAAGATGGACACGCGGCGCAAAGCACCGAGCAGTTGCAGGCGGTCTACCGTCACTTTATAAGGGTTGTTCTGCGGAATCACAGAGTTGTAGTTGGGATAGCGACCTTCGATAAGACGGCACACCATGCGGTAGCTTTCCAGTGTGAACACAGCGTTGCGTTCGTCGAACTCGATAGTCACCATGCCTTGCTCTCGGCAGCAGATTCTTCATCAGCGAAGCCGGCTTCTTGGGCAGGATAAAGGCGGCACGTTCGTTACCTTTGGCGGCCAGTGTCTTGCAGCGCACCAGCTTATGACCGTCTGATGCCACCATCGTGATGTCCTCCGTTGTGATATCGAAATAGATACCGTTCATCACGGGACGAAGCTCGTCATCAGCCGTAGCAAACACGGCACGGTTGATACCACCCAGCAACACTTGTGCATCCATTTCCACACGTACGGCATTGTCACCCAACATGGCAGACTGCGGGAACTCGTCCGCATTCTGCCCCATCAGGCTGTATTTACCGTTCTGATACTGTACCGTGATTTCAAGGGAATCCGTATTGATTTCAAAAGTCAACGGTTGTTCGGGAATTTCCTTCAAAGCGTCCAAAAGGGTTTTGGCTGTGACGGCAAAACGGCCGTCCATATCACTTTCATTCACTTCGACCGTAGTGACCATCGTCGTTTCACTGTCGGAAACAGTTGCAGACAAGGTTCCGTCTTGCAGTTCAAAGAGGAAACAATCCAAAATAGGCAACGCATTCTTCGAATTAATCACACGGCTGATAGCCTGCAAATGACTGGAGAGCGCAGTACTCGAAACGATAAATTTCATATCTTCTGTATATTTAAGTTTTTTATTTTGCTAACGTCTTAGAAACCGTTTTTATCTTTTTCAAACTGACGGACAAAGTTAAAAAAAGAATTCCCTACGACAAAGAAATAGCAAGAAAAAACAGCCGAATATTCGTCTCATATTCCTAAAAAATTGTAACTTCGCCGCATCATTTAAAAAGAAAACAATGGAATTTACAGGAAAAATCATCGCTATACTCCAGCCCAGAGGCGGAGTTTCCAAGTCAGGTAACGAATGGAAATCACAAGAATATGTGATTGAAGACCATGGCCAATATCCGCGCAAAATGTGTTTTGACGTATTTGGAGCGGACAAAATCGAACAGTTCAATATTCAGATGGGCGAAGAGCTGACAGTATCTTTTGATGTAGACGCACGCCAATGGCAAGACCGTTGGTTCAACAGTATTCGCGCATGGAAGGTAGAACGCGTAAGCACTGCCGCACCCGCTCCGGGCGCTCCCGTTCCACCGCCGGCTCCCACTGCCGCACCGGAATTCCTCGCAGGGGATGCAAAGGATGACCTGCCGTTCTAAGAATATGTTATAATTCACCACAGATTGCACAGATTAACACAGTTCATTCTAGAATTTTGATAATCAAGATTTTTTAGCTGTTTTAATCTGTGCAATCTGTGGTGAGTGTGTATTTTGACTTTCCTCGTGCTTATTTTCCCTCAGCACTCTACAGAATGACCGATTAATCACCCTTTATAAAGCAATACGATATTCGGATAAACCACCCCTTCTGTACAAGTGAATTGTACTGCAAGCATGAAATGACGGAAGAAGTTGGATTGACGGAAGAAGAAGTTCGGTATCAGACGCACATACGTTTCAGGCTGGCTCAGCATCATCTCCATATCCACCATCATCACAAAATTATATATGGGTGAAAGACTGCCTATACCCTCTTCGTACACCGGTGTTCCGTCTAACACATCTCCACTCTCCACCGCCTCAATATAGGCCGAAAGGCTCAGTGCATCGGGAGCCAGCAACAGACTACCCCGATAGAAACAGGCAAAGGTATAAAGGGCAGACTCCGTGATGCCCGTCAGCTGGGTGAGCAGCGTGTTACGGGGCAACACATATTTAGGGAACTTCCTTGCTTTGGGATACAACGAATTATTTGAAACCACCTTCGGCATAAGCGGAGCGTCCTCTTCCTTGGGGGTACTGTAAAGCAGAGACTGCAAGCGGCGTTCCGCTGCCAGTTCATCCTTGAGAGGGATACACATCACGGCGCAAGGCAGCTTGTCCAACGTGTCTTTAGACTGGAACAAGCAAGACATCACGCTCTCGCCCGCATGCTCATTCAAGTAAGCAATCCACTCCTCGTCGCGCTGCTTGATATAGTCTGAATAGGTGGCCTTGGCATACTCCTGACTGGCAGTAAAGCCAAACCAGGAATTTCTGTCAGACATTGCCCAGCGATCGTAAAAGAAAGTGGAAGACGGAAGCAGAGCCCCGGAAAATCCGTCCTCTACCGGCTGCTGCACCCGCAAGGCATTGATAAACGTCTGTGTGGAATCCGACCCATGGCTGATGCCGGAGCAATAAATGGCATCTTCATTGAACTTCATGTCAAACTCCGCCCAACTGCCCAGCTGCGTCTGCGAACGGATACCATCCGTAGGCTTCCCCATATCCACTCCTTTCATACGCACATAGACCGTGGCAGCCACGTTACTCTGCTTGCCCGCGTACATAGTGCGGAAAGAAGGGAGGTTCATCAGGGACTTTTTGCTGCGCCGCGCATCAATCACATGTTCTATCAAACGCTTCTGGAAACTTACAACCAGAAAATCGGGAGTGAAGTAGGCAGCCAGGAAACGACCGTCTGCCATGGGATAGATACGTATCTCCTCTCCCTTGTAATCGAAATACTTGGAAGGAAACGAACTGGAGCAGTACTTCTCCACAAAAGATTCCACCAACTCATAATCACCCGAACCCAAACTGCAATACAATACTTGGTTCATCGGTGTATCCGGCTCGTGAAAGCTAATCAGCATCTTGTTCATCTGTTTACTCAGTCCATGCGGAGTATCCTCCACCAAAGTATACAAATACTTCTTCAAGTAAACAAAAAGCTCCGATACGTATAGAAAATGATTGTCTTTGCTGCAATTCAGTTCATTGATATCCTCCACGAGGTCTGCCATACGGTCGGTTTCGAGTATGGCTGTGGCATCTTGCGGCACCAAAGTATAAAGATTGAAATCCTGCCGGTTCTCCACCGAATTCAACCGCAGGAAAGAATACACACCAAAACCGGTACATAGCAGCACTATGGACACAACGACAGCTATCTGTATGAGGAGTCGGAGTTTCATGGCATTTATTCATCAACTTTTGGCAATAGCATTTTCTACTAATAAAACAAAACAAATGTTTCAAAAAGTTTAGAAATCTATTTCAAGTCCATCGTAGGCAAAGTGTACATGGGGTGGCAGCTGCTTTTCGATATCGGCATGAAGCCCTGCATGATGGCTCATATGGATGAAATAGGTCTCTTTGGCACCAATACGTCCGGCAGCCTCCAACGCCTCCGAAATACTCTGGTGCGTAGGATGCGGCTTTGGCCGTAAAGCATTCATTACCAAAACATCCAAGCCCTTCAATTGTTCATAAGATTCCTCAGGCATCATGTGCATATCCGTGATATATCCCAGCCGGCCGCCAATGCGGTAGCCCAGGATGGGAAGCCTGCCGTGCATCACCCGTAAAGGCAGCACTTCCGTCCGGTTGATGTGGAACACCTGCCCCGCCTCCACTTCCTGCAGATAGATACGCGGAACTCCCGGATATACCTTATCGACAAAGCAGTAAGGCATCCTTGCCCGCAGATGGGCAGCAGTGTAGGCATCGGAATAGATAGGGATATCGGCAAAACGACCGAACGGGCGCAAATCATCCCAGACCACCCACATGGTCATAGTGTTCGTGTGTCACCAGTACGCCGTCTATCTTCTCAAAAGAAGAAGCACGCAGCATCTGTTCCCTGAAGTCAGGACCACAATCTATCAATATCACCGCATCATCCGTATGCAGCAGGGATGACGCACGCAAGCGGTTGTCCCGCGGGTCAGTGGAAGTGCAGACCGGACAAGTACAGCCTATCTCAGGCACACCGGTCGAAGTTCCACTTCCTAATATTCTGAGTTTTCCCATTGACTAAATCAAATAAATTTCTAAAATCAGGTTATATACAACAATGTTTGGGTGTGTCAAAACTCTCTTACTATTTTATCAAACAAACTTCCGGGTGAATATCAATGCCGAATTTCTCGCGGACAGAAGCCCGCACGGCATCCGAAAGAGCGACAATATCCGCTCCCGTGGCACCACCCGAGTTCACCAGCACCAACGCCTGCCGGCCGTGCACCGCAGCAGGCCCCAGCGCCTTGCCTTTCCAGCCACACCGGTCTATCATCCAGGCAGCCGGTATCTTTACCCGACCGGCATCCACATCATAGTGGGGCATGTCCGGATATTCCCGTTGCAAAGACTCGAACTGCCGACGCGGCACGATGGGGTTCATAAAAAAACTACCCGCATTGCCCAGCACCTTCGGGTCGGGCAACTTGCTTTGACGGATGTCTATAATCACGCGGCGCAAAATTTCCAGATTCAGCACCGGATATTTCTCCAGCTCCTGCCGGATAGTACCGTAATCCAATGTATAATGTTCCCGTTTACCCAGGCAGAAGTTCACGTAAGTCACAAACACGGCCTTCATCTCCGGTTGCTTAAACAAGCTCTTTCTGTAGGAGTAGCCGCATTCATCCACCCCGTAGATACGCTTCTCCCTTGCCATATTTATGGTTTCCACGGATGTTATCAGGTCCTTTACTTCCACACCATAAGCACCGATATTCTGTACTGCACTTGCCCCGACCTCACCCGGTATCAGCGAAAGGTTCTCGGCACCATACCAATGTCGTTTCACACACCAAGCCACAAAATCGTCCCATACCACACCAGCACCCACACGCACCCACACGTGCTCCTCATCCTCTGACGTCACCTCCAGGCCACCGATACGTGAATGCAGCACCGTGCCTTCATAATCCTTAATAAAGAGCAGGTTGCTCCCTCCACCGATATGCAGCCAGGGCGCAACGACCTGTCCTGCTGCAATCAGCTCCCGCAGTTCATCCTCCGAACCGTATTCCAGAAATCTTGCAGCAGTAACATCAATTCCAAATGTATTGGGTATCTTCTTCAAACCTTTCCTCCTTTATTTAAATGCTCGTGTCTTCATATTTGTACAGCTCCCATCCTTTACTGCGTTTGCGGAAATAGAAGATATTGGAGTATCCGTTGCCTATGCCATTTACCTTCAGTATTTTGGTATCCGACAAGTCCTCATTCTTCTGTCCGTAATTGATATTAGACAATCTGTCGGTAGGCATTACCGGACGAAAGGCATACCACTGGTCCACATCCAAAGTAGTTTCCAGAATAGAAAACTCGTCATCAGGGTCTATGGTGATGAATTGTAGCGGACGCCTGATATGCTTGCTCTGATAGACACTGTCCGTCACAAAACGGGTATAGAATTCCACGAAGTCCTCATTTTCACCTTTCTCCATCTCGCGCAGGTTAATGGCCTCGAGCATCCACATTCCCCGCTTCCGCTCAAAATAATAACGCTTCACCATACGCGTTTTCAAGAAAATCCACTCCACTTGCACCGATGTCAGCGTAGTATCGCCCACCATGTCCATATCCTCTTCCTTATCAAAAAGCAAGGTGTAATAGTTCTGCTTGGTAAACAGATAATCATGCTTCCAAAACTCTTCCTCTATCTTTGACGGCGTGTCACGATTGTAATAGGGCAAAGGGAATACCGTCCTCTGCCTTTGCAGGGCATCATCCGAAGCATAATTGAAGATAAAATCATCAAACAGCTCGTCTGCCTCCATCGGCTTCGGTTCTTCCTTCACTTCTGCTTCCAGCAGCGTATCGGCCTTGTGACCGGCCGAATCCACCATTTCCGTAATGGTAGCAAAGGGATCCATTTTCGCCTTTTTGTTTCCGCACGAAATCAAAAAGGTGAACAACAAAAATCCCAATAAAAGTTTTTTCATTCTTTACGGACCGCTTACGGTCACTTGTTTAATTTAGCTCTTAATTTCTCAAGCATGTCTACGGTCATGGACTCCAGGTCGTACTGCGGCATCCAGTCCCATTCCTCGCGTGCACAAGAGTCATCCAGAGAGTCGGGCCAGCTGTCGGCAATGGCCTGCTTCAGCGGATCAATCTCGTATGCCATCTCAAAATCAGGCATATGCTTCTTAATTTCCTGATAAATCTGTTCCGGGTCAAAACTCATGGAGGCGATGTTGAAAGCGTTGCGGTGCTTCAGCCTTGCCGGTGCCGCTTCCATCAGCGAGATGGCCGCGTTCAGTGCGTCGGGCATATACATCATATCCATATACGTGCCGGCCTTCACCGGACATACGAATTTTTCTCCCTTCACGGCAGAGTAGAAAATATCCACCGCATAGTCCGTAGTGCCGCCACCCGGAGGGGTCACGTTCGAAATGATTCCCGGAAAACGTACCGAGCGTGTATCCACACCATATTTTGTATAGTAATAGTCACTCAACAATTCAGTCGTCACTTTTGTCACCCCATACATGGTACGCGGACGCTGGATAGTGTCCTGCGGTGTCTTCACATGAGGCGTAGCTTCGCCGAACGAACCGATGGAACTCGGAGTAAACACGGCACAATTGTACTCACGTGCCACTTCCAGTACATTCCACAACCCGTCGATACCGATTTTCCAAGCCATGGCCGGACGGCTTTCGGCAACTACCGAGAGCAAGGCAGCCAGGTTGTAGATAGTATCAATCTTGAACTGACGTGCCACCACCTCGATGGACTGACGGTCTGTCACGTCGGCAATGGCCGAAGGGCCGGATGCTTTCAATTCTCCCTTGGGCATAGCACTCGGAATGTATCCTGCCACAACATGGTCATCGCCATAACGTTTGCGCAACTCCAGCGTGAGTTCCGACCCAATCTGTCCGGTAGCTCCAATTACCAAAATATTCTTCATACGAGTTATTTATAAGGTTTCGTTATTATATATGGTGCAAATATACATACTTTTTTTTCATATTTCTGCCATATTGATATTGTTTATTCCAAGAAAAATGATGTTCTTTGTGGGAAATGTAATGACAACGTATTACCTAAAAAATAAAATGCTATGTACGGTAAAATGAAAGACCATCTCAGCAAAACGCTTGCTGAAATAAAAGAAGCCGGACTCTATAAAGAGGAACGCCTGATCGAGAGTGCACAACAAGCTGCTATCAGCGTAAAAGGCAAAGAGGTGCTGAACTTCTGTGCCAACAATTACCTGGGACTGTCCAACCACCCGCGGCTGATTGCCGCCGCCCAGCAGATTATGGAACGCCGCGGATACGGCATGTCGTCCGTACGCTTCATCTGCGGAACACAGGACATCCACAAGGAGCTGGAAGCAGCCATCTCCGACTACTTCAAGACTGAAGACACCATTCTCTACGCCGCTTGTTTCGACGCCAATGGCGGTGTGTTCGAGCCCCTCTTCACCGAGGAAGACGCCATCATCTCCGATTCCTTGAACCATGCTTCCATCATTGACGGCGTACGCCTCTGCAAAGCCAAACGCTATCGCTACGCCAATGCCGACATGGCCGACCTGGAAAGATGCCTGCAGGTAGCCCAGGCACAGCGTTTCCGTATCGTGGTTACAGACGGGGTATTTTCCATGGACGGCAACGTTGCCCCGATGGACCGGATTTGCGACCTTGCCGAGAAATACGACGCGCTGGTCATGGTGGACGAATCACACCCGCCGGCGTGGTAGGCCCTACGGGACACGGCGTAAGCGAACAATACGGCACCTACGGACGCGTGGACATCTATACCGGAACCTTGGGCAAAGCCTTTGGCGGCGCTTTGGGAGGATTCACTACCGGACGCAAGGAAATCATCGACCTGCTGCGCCAACGCAGCCGTCCGTACCTCTTCTCCAACTCATTGGCTCCGGGCATCATCGGCGCCAGCCTCGAGGTATTCAAGATGCTCAAAGAGAGCAATGCCCTGCATGACAAACTGCTGGAAAACGTGAACTACTTCCGCGACAAGATGACCGCCGCCGGTTTCGACATCAAGCCGACACAAAGCGCCATCTGCGCCGTCATGCTGTATGATGCCAAACTCTCCCAGATTTATGCCACCCGCATGCAGGAAGAAGGCATCTACGTCACCGGCTTCTACTACCCCGTAGTGCCCAAAGACCAGGCACGCATCCGCGTACAAATCTCTGCCGGACACGAAAAGGAGCATCTGGACAAATGTATCGCTGCATTTATTAAGGTGGGGAAAGAGCTGGGAGTGCTGAAATGAGTGATGAGTTATAAGTTATTTGCTTGTGCTTTCCCTTGCGGATATAAGCCCTTCATCAACAAATAACTCACAACTTATAACTCATAACTAAAAAAAAAATCCCGCGACTAAAATTAGCCGCGGGATTTTTTTTAGTTTCTCTCTTATCTACGTTCTCCCAGTTTTGAGTCAACGAAGAAGATTCCGGCATCACCGGCTTTCTTTATCATATCTACAATGCTGTCGGCAGTAGCTTCTTCTTCTACCTGCTCGCGCACGAATCCCCAAAGGAAGTCTTGTGTAGCCTTATCTTTTTCGGCAGAGGCAACATCTACCAATTCATCAATCATTTTGGAAACACGGCGTTCGTGCTGGGCTACCTGCTCGAACACTTCCAGTGGAGTACCGAAGTCATTGGGAACAACATCAATCTTGTCCAGTTTGGCCTTACCGCCACGCTTGATGATATAAGAAGCCATTTCACAAGCATGAGCTTTTTCTTCAGAAGCCTGCTTCTTCAACCAGGAAGCCATGCCGTTATAACCTTCTTTCTCCATATAGAAAGACATTGCCAGATAAAGGTTGGAAGACCACATCTCAGCCGTAATCTGCTCATTAATTGCATTCTGTAATTTTTCTGTAATCATAATCGTATTTATTTAAATTGAAATCATTACAAAAGTAACAAGAAACCTTAAAAGTTGTTCACGCAATAACATTTTTTATATAAAAACAGAAGCCTTGGTATAATAAATGCTTCGCCATTCATGCAACGCATCTCCAGCCTCTCTATACCAGCTCGTCCGACGTATATCCTTGAGGCAGCTCACGGCAGTTATAGCCCGAAGCCATAATTTCGCCATAAGCCCCTGCCGAACGGAGGGCGATAAGGTCGCCACGCTTCACCCCATTCAAATCAATAGCCTTACCGAATACATCAGAAGACTCGCAGATGGGCCCTACGACATCATAAGCCTGAACCGGCGCATCCGAAGTGATATTCTCTATCTTATGGAACGCTTGGTAGAGTGCCGGACGAATCAAATCCGTCATGCCGGCATCCAGAATGGCAAACTGCTTGTTGGTGCCCTGCTTCACATAAAGCACCTGCGAAATCAATGAACCGCATTGTCCCACTACCGCACGTCCCAGCTCGAAGTGGAGCGTCTGGTGGGGACGGAGTTTCAGATGGCTGTTGTAAGTCTCGAAGTAGCTTTTGAAGTCGGGTATCGGCTGACGGTTGGGGTGACCGTAGTCAATGCCGAGTCCGCCCCCCACATTGACGTGCTCGATGCGGATATGGCGAGCTTCCAGCTTATCCTGCAATTCGTTGACGCGGTTACACAAAGCCACGAAATCGCCCATATCCAATATTTGGGAACCGATGTGGAAATGCAGTCCGATGAATCTCAGGTTCTTCATATTCTGCGCAATGTCTATCACATGGTCCATATCCTGCATGCTGATACCAAACTTGTTTTCGGCCAGCCCAGTGGTAATATTGGCATGGGTATGGGCACCTACATTGGGATTGATACGGAAAGCCACATTGGCCACCTTACCTTTAGCGGCAGCCAGCTCGTTGATAATCTCCAGCTCGGGGACAGACTCCACATTAAAGCAGAAAATGTCATAATCCAGCCCCAGATTGATTTCCCAATCAGCCTTGCCCACCCCTGCAAAAACAATCTTGCCAGTGGGAAAACCTGCCTTGATGGCTGCACGGATTTCACCGCCACTTACACAGTCGGCACCCAAGCCGTTCTCGCGGATAATGGCAAGCACCTTGGGATTGGCATTGGCCTTCACAGCATAATGCACCGAATAGTTGCCATATCGGGCAGCTTCCGTACGGATGCACGAAAGTGTGTCGCGCAAGACCTTTGTGTCGTAGTAATAGAAGGGAGTACGCAATTCGCGGAATTTATGGATAGGGAATGTTCCTTTCATATAATAATCGTAATCTTTGTTTAGTTTAAAAAAAGGAAGATGAAAGAGGTGTCTACAAATAATTTTTCAGACGCAGATGACGCAGATTACACAAATAGGAAGCAAAAAGAATCTGCGTCATCTGTGTAATCTGCGTCTGAAAAATATCAAGAGTTATTCCTCATTGAACAGCGCATCACTGAGTGACTGCAACGCTGCCTTCTTGTCGCACTCGCGGATGAGGAAAGAAATATTATAGTTGCTACCACCGAAAGAAATCATACGTACCGGTATGTCGCGCATGGCATCCAATGCCTTGGCTTCGAAACCGACGTTTTCCCATTCGAGGTCGCCCACCACGCAGATGATGCACATGTCCTTGTCCACCGTCACTGTGCCATACTTCTTCAAGTCATCCAGAATTTCATTGAGATGCTTCACATTATCGATAGATACGGACACACCCACTTCTGAAGTACAAATCATATCGATGGAAGTCTGGTAGCTCTCGAATATCTCGAAAACCTTACGCAAGAATCCGTGAGCAAGCAACATGCGGCTGGATTTTATCTTGATGGCCGTAATGTTGTCCTTGGCAGCCACCGCCTTAATCTTACCCTTCTCCGTATCATTGGAAATCAGCGTACCCGGAGCAGTGGGGTCCATCGTATTGAGCAGACGGACGGGGATATTGGCATACTTGGCAGGCTGGATGCAGGTAGGGTGCAGAATCTTGGCACCGAAGTATGCCAGCTCGGCGGCCTCTTCGAAATGCAGATGACGCACCGGCGCAGTCTTGTCCACAATACGGGGGTCGTTGTTGTGCATGCCGTCGATATCCGTCCAAATCTGGATTTCGGAAGCGTTGATGGCAGCACCAATCAGCGAAGCCGTATAGTCGCTTCCGCCACGCTGCAGATTGTCTATCTCGCCGTAGGCGTTGCGGCAGATGTACCCCTGAGTGATATAAATCTCAGCATCCGGATGCAGTTCCAGCTGAACCTGGAGCTTGTCCTTGATATAGACCGGATCGGGCTCGGCATTCTTGTCCGTACGCATGTATTCTAAAGCCGGAAGCAACACAGACTTCACGCCGCATTCCTGCAGATAGTAGTTCATCATGGCGGTGGAAATCAACTCGCCCTGAGCCAACACCACTTTCTCCTCAAACAGAGTGAAGAGGTCTTTGGTATAAGAACGGATATAGTCAAAATGTGATTTGATGAGTTCCAGGCCTTTCTGTTTATACTCCGGAGTAGCAAAGAGTTCATCAATGTGCTGGCGATATTTACTTTCCAGCTTGTTGATAATCTCGTTGGCACCTTCCGGATTCTTCTTGTACAGATAGTCCGAAATCTCAACCAATGTGTTTGTGGTACCCGACATGGCAGAGAGAACCACAATCTTACGTTCACCATCGGTAATCAATTTGGCCACTTCCTTCATTCGCTGAGCCGAACCTACTGAAGTACCTCCAAACTTTAAAACTTTCATTTTCGTTCCTGTATTAATTAGTTTATAGTTACAAGCTACGAGCTACAAGTAGGCAGCTGCGGAGCTTTATCGTTAATTTCTGTTCTTTATAAGAATCAGTAGTTAGAGATAACTACTTAACTACTAATCATTGGTTATTGCAGGGGCGTATTCTGCTGTAACATCAGTCATCAGATGGTCTGCGCACCGGTACACCTTGCCGGGAAACTCTCGCAGCAGCTGCAGGTTGTGCGTGGTCATCACCACCAGTGCGCCGGCTTCACTGATGCCGTGCAGAAGTTCTGCAATGGCATGTCCGGTTTCCGAATCCAGGTTTCCGGTAGGCTCATCCGCAAGGATTATCTCCGGAGAGTTGAGCACTGCACGCGCAATCACAATGCGCTGTTGCTCACCACCCGACAGTTCATTAGGCAGCTTATATCCTTTGTTGCTCATCCCCACCAGGTTCAACACCTCTTCTATTTTGTCCTTAATCTCCCCTTTGCTCTTCCAACCGGTAGCACGGAGAACAAATTCAAGGTTATCGTACACCGTACGGTCTGTCAGCAACTGGAAGTCCTGGAATACGATTCCCAGCTTACGGCGCAACTGCGGGATGTGCTTACGCTTAATATGGAGCATGTCATACCCCAATACTTCAGCCTCGCCCGATGCAATATCCAGTTCGCCATAGAAAGTCTTGAGCAGGCTCGTCTTGCCGGAGCCCACTTTACCTACCAGGTACACGAACTCCCCTTTGTGAAGTTCCAAATTCACATCGTTCAGTACGCACAACTCCTGCTGGTGTATCTCTACGTCCGTATATCTTATCAGCGCCTCGCCCACCCCCATTTTAATTATTAATTTTTAATTACTTAATGTTTCTTCCACGTCGCACTGTGACGTTCCTCCAATTCACGCGCAAGGTCTTCAATGCGGTATCCTTTGGATGTGAGCAGCACGATGAGGTGATACAACAAATCAGCTCCTTCATAAATCAGGCGTTCGTCCGTACCGTTGCAAGCCTCAATGACGGTTTCCACAGCCTCTTCGCCTACCTTCTGTGCCATTTTGTTGATACCGGACTGGAAAAGACTGGTCGTATAGGAACCTTCGGGCATTTCATCATAACGCTTACAGATGAAATCCTGAAGAAGCTTTAGAAACATAACCGGCTGTTCGTTCTTCTCACCCCAGCAAGTATCTGTACCGGTATGGCAAACCGGGCCTACGGGATGTACCTGCACCAGTAACGTATCCCGGTCACAGTCTTCCTTTATGGAAACCACATTCAGGAAGTTGCCACTCTCCTCGCCTTTCGTCCAAAGACGGTTCTTGGTACGGCTGAAGAAAGTCACCTTTCCAGTTTCCACCGTCTTGTCATAAGCCTCCTTGTTCATGAAGCCAAGCATCAGCACCTTAGCGGTATCTGCATCTTGTATAATCGCCGGAACGAGTCCGTTCATCTTGTCAAAATCCATTCTATTTACGATTTAGCTATTTACTATTTACGATTGATATTACTTTAAGTGACTGGAGACTTATGATTTGCTTGAGTAATCCCAATCGTAAATCGTAAATCGTCCAATCGTAAACTCACCTTCATCTTCTCATCGCAATTCCTTGGGCACAAAGATACGATTTTAATTCGGGAATTTTGATTTCTCCGAAATGAAAAACACTGGCTGCCAGGGCAGCATCTGCTTTTCCCTGCAAAAAGACGTCACGAAAATGTTCTTTGGCACCTGCCCCTCCCGATGCAATGATGGGGATGGACAATCCGTCGGCAAGGCTGGAAAGCGCTTCATTGGCATAACCGGTCTTGACACCGTCGTGATTCATGCTGGTGAACAATATCTCGCCCGCACCACGTTCCTGGGCTTCTTTTGTCCACGCAAACAGTTCCTTATCCGTTTCCACACGACCACCGTTCAAGTAGCACCGCCATCCCTTCTCTGTCTGTTTGGCATCAACTGCCAGTACACAAACCTGAGAACCGAAGTTCTTCGCAATCTCGTCTATCAATCCGGGACGGCGGATAGCTGAGGAATTGATGGAGATTTTATCGGCACCTGCATTCAGTAGCCTATCCACGTCACCCAGTTCATGAATGCCTCCACCTACAGTAAAAGGAATGCTGATATTCGCAGCTATGCGTTTCACCAATTCAGTGAAAGTCTTACGGCCTTCAAAACTGGCTGTGATGTCGAGAAAAACCAGTTCGTCGGCACCCTGCTCACTATAAGCACGCGCCAGTTCTACCGGGTCGCCGGCCTGGCGGAGGTTCACGAAATTGGTACCTTTCACTGTCTGCCCATCTTTAATGTCGAGGCAAGAAATGATTCTTTTTGCTAACACGGCGGTTTGAGTTATAAGTTATGAGTTATAAGTGATTAATTTTCACCTTTCAACTAACAAAGTTTTCCAACTCTTTGAAGGTGATGCGGCCTTCGTACAGAGCCTTACCGAAAATAACGGCAGGTATGCCGACAACTTCCAAATGGCGTATATCATCGGCACAGCTTACGCCTCCACTTGCTATCAGATAGAGTTCAGGATGGTGCTCCAGTATCTCCTTATACAACGCTATCGATGGTCCTTGCAGCATTCCGTCACAACTGATATCAGTACAGATAACCTTACAGACCCCCTTCTCTACATAGTCTTTCAAGAACGGAAACAGTTCGCAGCCACTCTCATCCTTCCAACCATTGACGGCTATTTTATGCTCTTTCACATCAGCGCCAAGAATAATTTTCTCGGAACCATACATTTGAAGCCATTTGCAGAACAATTCGGGATTCTTCACAGCAATGCTGCCACCGGTCACCATCTGCGCACCGTTCTCAAAAGCTATCACCAAATCTTCATCACTCTTCACCCCACCTCCAAAATCAATAATAAGAGACGTACGCACAGCTATCTGTTCCAACGTACGGTAGTTTACCACATGATGGGAAGCCGCACCGTCCAAATCGACCACATGAAGTCTGCGGATACCATGAGCCTCCAGCTCCAGGGCCACTTCCACGGGATTTTCGTTGTACACCTTCTTGCTGTCATAATCGCCTTGGGAAAGGCGTACACATTTTCCGTCAATAATGTCAATAGCGGGAATCAGTTCTATCATTTTATTTACGATTTGACGATTTACAGTTCCAGGAAATTCCGCAAAATACGCTCTCCCACACTTCCACTCTTTTCCGGATGGAACTGTGTGGCGTAGTAATTGCTTTTATGCAAAGCGGCACTGAACGGATGAATGTAATCCGTCACGGCTGCCGTACAATCATTGACTGGCACATAGAAACTATGTACGAAATAAACAAACTCTTCTTTAGTAAAGCCTTTAAAAAGTCCGCTATTCGTCCGGGCAATGGTATTCCATCCCATATGAGGTACTTTATCCTCGTGCCTCTGCGAAATGAAACGTTTCACATCAGTATCAAAAATACCCAGGCAATCCACATCCCCCTCTTCAGAGTGGCGGCACATCAACTGCATGCCCAGGCAAATGCCCAATACCGGCTGGCGTAACTCCTTTATCAGCCTATCCATACCACCGGCACGCAAAAAGTCCATAGTGGTTTCCGCCTCTCCCACACCGGGAAAGATAACCTTATCGGCAGCACGTAGCACAGCCTCATCCGCCGTAATCACTGCCTCTACTCCCAGACGCTTCAAAGCATAATCCACCGAACGGATATTGCCTGCATTATATTTGACAACTGCAACTTTCATTTTTTTAATTGAGAATTGACCATTGAAAGGTAATAATTGAAAGGTAATGACAAGTTCCCCACCATCAACTATCAATTATCAACTATCAACTAATTAAATATTACCGTTTTGTTCTTATATGCCAACACCTTGCGTTCAATATGCTTCTGAACAGCACGAGAAAGCACAATCTTTTCCAAGTCCTTACCCTTGTTCACCAAATCCTGCACAGTGTCCTTGTGTGTAATACGCACCACATCCTGCTCTATGATGGGACCGGCATCCAATTCTGTGGTAACATAGTGGCTGGTAGCTCCAATAATCTTCACTCCACGTTCAAACGCAGCATGATAGGGCTTCGCTCCCACAAATGCCGGAAGGAAAGAGTGATGGATATTGATTATCCTATTGGGATAAGCGTTTATCATTTGCTCGGAAATGACCTGCATGTAGCGCGCCAGCACTATGAAAGTTATCTTATGCTTTGCCAGTAACTCCATTTCCTTCTTCTCTTGTTCCTCCTTTGTCTCTTTGGTAATGGGGAAAAGATGGAAAGGAATACCGAAACGCTCGGCCACGTGCTGCAAATCGGGATGATTGCTTATAATAAGAGGTATCTCCACATTCCACTCACCAGCGGTGTAACGCGCCAACAAGTCGAACAAGCAATGGGACATCTTTGAAACAAAGATAGCCATACGCGGTTTTGTATCGGAGAAATAGAGACGGAAATTCATCTCATATTTCTGTGCATACAAAGTGGCAAAATAATCCTCAATCTTTTCCTGAGGCACCAGAAAATCTTTCAATTCCCATTCAATACGCATAAAAAAGATATTCTCTACATGGTCTACATACTGATCCAGATAGATAATATTACCTTTATTCACCGTTATAAAGTCTGTTACTTCTGCCAATATGCCTGGTTTGTCAGGGCAGTGCAGCAACAGTTTGGCTGTTTTCATCATCCTAAAATGTTTTTTATCATTTTTCAAATTACAACATTCTCGTTTTGAGTCCGCAAAAATAACGATTTATTGCAAAACAACGAACTTTTCGAGCAAGAAGTTTAAAACAAGCTCCGAAATGTTTCGTTTTCTCCAGGAAAGGTTTTCATATCAAGAATAAAACAGTGCATAAACGTATTTCTAAACAGTTGTTAAATTTACTTTTCTCTTATTTTTCCAATCTTCTCAATATGAGGATATAAAGCAAATACAGCACAAAACGCTTGGAAAAAAGTTCGCCATAGCTATTGCAGATATCAAAGAAATGCCTACCTTTGCAACCGCAATCAAGAGAGATAGCAACGAAAGAATGAAATAATGGTGCGTTAGTTCAGTTGGTTAGAATACATGCCTGTCACGCATGGGGTCACGGGTTCGAGTCCCGTACGCACCGCAATAAATATTGAAAATCAATATTTTACAAATAGAACACCCACTTTTACACCCTAATAATGTAAAAGTGGGTGTTCTATTTATAAAATATAATATGGATACAAAAAAATTGTAGGAGAAACACTAGTTTTCTCCTACTCTCATATTTTATCCAATCAAATCTTGTAACCAAAGGTGAAAACTGTCTACTTCTACATAGTCTTCTCCAACCATATCTATATAATTTATGGCATAAGATAAATCAACTTCGTAACCATAAAATTCACTTAAATCACATATTAATTCTTCAGGTGTCATTGTTGTTTAACGAATTTGAACTGCTAAATATATAAATTCAGTAATTAACTCTAAATCTGATAGAATAAATACAAGTCATAATTTACTTTTTATTGTATCTATTACAATAGAAGAAACCTTTAAACCTAATTCATCGAAGAAACCCTTAATACTACTTTTGGTATACTTTTTTACACCTAGTTCATCCATTGATTGTTTATATTGAATAGCCCATTTATCAATGCTTTCAATTTCCAATTTTTTAAAGCGATTAATAATTTCATTTTTAACATAATTGGAAAATTCTCTGAATAAGTACTGATTTGCCCGCTTATATAGGATTGTGGCTGCGTTCCCTTATGAAAAGAAGAAATAATTTTATTTCCTTTATGAAAAACAAGTGCTACACAACCTGCCGGGATAGAACGTTGAAAGCCTTGCTTTACATCATCTATCCTTAAAAACCAATATTGCTTTATATAAGGAGCGAGCAATTTGGTAGGTTGTATTACTTGAATTTTCTCCATTTTGCCTTAACTATCAGGCAAAAGTAAGATTTCTTAGATTGATAATAGGTGTAAAAAAGGGACATTCTAACAAAAATGCAAAAAAACACAGTAGAGAAGTTAGAAGCATGATACTCTGTTAATAAATCTTTAGATAATGTTCCAAATGAACTATTTTACTATTTTTGCACCAACTCAAACAACCACCGCAACACCAAGCAATCTAAAGAATTGCACACGTGGGGTTATTAGTGGGAGAAAGAATTAAGAGCTTGCTAAGAGATTGAGTACGTGAGGAATAGAAATAAGGTTCATCTTCCGTACGCACCGCGAAAGCAAATAGCAAATTAAAGCAAAGCTCTGAAATTCAAGTATTTCAGAGCTTTTTCTTTTTCTCGCTCCGGCAAAAATGGGGACCCGAAATATCCGGTGCATAAGCAATTTTCGAGTTTCAGCTTTCTCAGACTTACATCACAAGAATAAGAAACTGAGCAGCAATGAATGGGCAGACCGTCCTCCGGATAGGGACAAAACTGGAAGAAGGTATAGGCAGAATCCACGTATGTCCCATGCTTTTTATTATGAAGGTTCATGTAAACCCTCGTCCCACGCACGTGGGCTCAACGGTTCACGCAGGCAAACCGGCGAGCACACATGCGTGGGACGAAGCTTTGTAATAAGGTTTCGGGAATTATGCGCCAAGCTTCTCTGCATTACACACAGGACATGAAGGGAAAAAGTGCCCATATACGGGGAGCAAAAGCCATACTTCCGGCACTATAGACAACGGAGTTCGCCCCTTAATCACCATATTTGCACAAAGAAAACGGAAAATAAGCCCGAAATAGACATTAACAAATGTTATTTATTATAAACGAAAAACAAAAAAAAACACGTGGTTAAATTCTTGCTGTCAGATAGTTAAAGCCGAATATGAGAAGAAAAAGTAGTGCTGGCAAAAATGATGATTTTTAAAATCGGGGTCTGACTTACGAACTACAACTGCATGTGTAAAATAGGATATTCTTTACCTTCTCCGTCCAAATCGGACCTTTTGTATACGCTAAAGCCTATATATTTATAAAAACCGACAGCTTGAATATTCTGCTCGTTCACATCGACTTTCGTTACCTGCAAATGATTTATGGCATAAGTAACCAGTTTTTTACCAATTCCTGTGCCTCAATAATTATTGGAAATATTCTTAACCTTCTTTAAAATATACACTTAAATATTTTATAATCAATATGTTATAAGAAAGGTGATTTTAATGAAGAAACAAATAAGGAACAAAAATAGGAATTAAAGTGATTTCTCATTTTTCTATTTGCACTCTGTTTCTTTCTTTTCGTTTGTTTGCTTTCAGAGTGCATTCCGAGCAATTTTATCTGCTCTCATCATTCGAAGAATTTGCTCCTAACTTTAACTAACAAATTATTTGCAGCTCATAAAGAGAATACAAATTATTATCTCTTGAAGTTGTATTGCTTGTAGCAAAGATAATCTTTTTTGTACAGGCAGCCAAAAATGCCTGCCTATATTTAGTTTAATTTAGTTTAGCATATATAAGGCTAACAAACTAAACCAAACTGGATTTTCATGTTACTTTTGTGATTTTCCCATTCTACCCATACAGCCAAAAGAGAAGATAAGCTCTTGCCTCTTTTCTCTTTTCGCTGCGATACTCTTTTACTTCATAGCTACCTTTTACACACATCCGTACCGAGCAAACTCCCACATGCTCGCATATCAACTTTCGGTCTGCCTGATGGGAATTGTGTCGCAAAGGTATTTGCCATGTCTTTATTGTATGCAAGGTTGTAACCTGAAGTTTCACTACAAAATCTCCACGCTCCGCTTCGCAGAGGTAGTATTTTGTAGTGAAACCCTGCATACATAGCCATGCCACCTGTTGAAGCGACATAATTTCAATCAAGCCCGAAAGTAAGTGAAATGCTACAGGAGGGAAAGTAACAAACTTAAAACTTAGTATTTATGGCAAATTATGCAACCAACATTTTCCACGCAAGAACGGAAAATAAAACAGACCTCGACAAAATAGAGGATTTCTTGGATGACACTTTCAGCGAATTTACCAATCGATATGGTGATAGTGTAGATGCATAATTTTCCTCTCGTTGGGTGTATCCAGAAGAAGAAATCAAAAAATTGGTAGAATCGTTGGAGGACAAAGATAAAGTCTATATCAAGATTCTAACCTATGAATTTGAAGACGAGTACGTGAGCTTTAGAATATTCTCTCAGGGAGAATGGAAGGTCAAATTAGTAACTGAATGAGTAGAAGAAGATAAAGTAAAATTATGGTCTATCCTAACTTTTTGCTTATTCTATAAGAGACACACGGATGGAACGATTGTCGGTGATTTCGACAACAAAATCACTGTTCGTTTCATCTGTGGCAAAGAGAGAGTATTAAATACTGTGACGAAGTAATTTTTACAATTTTACAACATAGAACCATGACACAGATAGCAATGAAATTCGTCCAATGGGATGTGCCCGAATTGGAAAAACTGAAAGATAGCAAGGTTTACAAATTACGGGAACGTCTTGATAATGGCGACAAGTTGAGTCGGGAAGAAAAGAACTGGCTCACCCGCAATGTGAAAGAGTGCTGCCATTTCAAAAGAGGTATCGCTTTAATGGGCTACCGTTTTGACTTCTCCGATGTTCTCAAACGGTATTTCGTGAAACAACACGGACATATTGCCGAATATTATGCCATTGACAAAACCGCACTACGTTCTGTCCTATATGGTCGAATTGAAGATATAATCGAAGTACAATAAAAATCAAAAGAAGCATGAAAGTAACAATTGAACACAGCTTTTGCCCCTATTGTGACGAGGTAACTGAACTTTATTTCCGAATCATTAACACGATTCTTTTTTCTGGCAATGAGGCGGAATTGCGTGAAAGCATGAGACAGTTGGAGAAAAAAACTCCACTTGATGAGTATTTCACATACGGTTACGGTGCACGACACCTTTGGGTTTGCCAGCGACGCCCCAGCGACAAAACCAAAATATTCGAGTATCGTATTATGATGGTTGAATTTCAATGACACCTTGGACAAATATCATCGACTGGCTGGAATGGAATCACCCATTTCAGCCTTACTTCCATTTTCCTTTTATAACTTTTTCTTTTGGCTGCGCCACTTCCTTTTGTAGAAACCAGCCATTCACGCAAAGCGAATTGGAAACCACTTTGTGAAAAGTCTGGTTCTCCCTGCCGTTTTTCCTTCCAGTTCCATTTTTTTTCGATGCAGATATCACTATCCTCCAAGGATGGGCTGCCTACGCTTCTGTCCACTCTTGGCTGACACATTCCTTATGCAGTGGCCTTTTTTCTGATTGGATGGTATTCTGTTTGTTACAGTCTCAATTCAAGCCAGGCATGTCTCGCTTTGGCTTTGCTATTCTTCACTGACTTTCGGACGGATGTCTCGCCTTTGTGCCGACATTTGGCTTTGCTCTTTTTCCTTATCATTACCGGTTTACTTGTTTCCCATTTTCCATAATCGCTTTTTATCGAAGCAATCATCATTTTTCCTCTGCAAAGATAGTATGCCGACGGGAACGACATGGTTGTCTTGACCAATGGCGTAGCCGCCTCAATCTTCCTTTATCGAGCCTTCGATTTTGCCTGTGGCTAAAAATAAAGCGTATTGACGCGCTATCCTTGGCGCATCCCTTAAACGACATCTACTTTTTAGGCAGTGTAAAAATTGATTTAATAACTTCTAAAAGCAATTCAACATGAAAAAGATTGAAAACAATTTCACAGTAACCGGATTCTTAGGTAAAGACGCTGAAATCCGAGAGTTCACCAACAGCAGTGTCGCACGTTTCCCATTGGCCGTAAGCCGTCAGGAAAGGAATGCCGAGGAAACCAACCGCATTTCAGCCTTTATGAATATTGAGACTTGGCGTAAAAACGAGAATACTGGGTCATTCGACCAACTGACCAAAGGTACGATGCTCACCATTGAAGGCTACTTTAGACCTGAAGAGTGGACCGACAAGGTCGGTGTGAAGCACAATCGTGTTGTTATGGTGGCTGTCAAGTTTTATCCTCCTATCGAAAAGGAGGATGTTCCTGAAAAGCCGGTAAAGCCCGTGAAAAAAGGCAAGAAATAATTCTTGCCTTATCATGAACAAAGCGACCTTCTGGTCGCTTTTGTTTTGCTCATGACCAGATTAATACGCATCATACTTTTATAAGTGGCTGTTGCGATGCCAAGCTCCAAATGAAATCTTCACCCGGTAATACTGTTATACTTAGATCCGCTTGATGAACAGGCAGATTACGATTTTCAATAGAAAAAAGAAGACTCTCTCAATTCCATACCTCTGAGCAGCTTTCCAGTCCCTCTTATAACCATATATTCTTCCCAAAAGTGAGGTTACGTCCGCCGTCCATTAATTTTACAGTGCGAAGTTAAGTCGGACGTGAACCTGCAAGGCGCGTTTCATTTGCAGTCAATGCCGTTCAAATGAAATCCTTCGGATTCCGCTTCCTCCTTGCATTGTTCCCTTTTTCCGCCTTGTGGTTTGCACGTAAAATCAAATCCCACCGGACGAGGTAAAAGCCTCTGAAGGGAAGGGAAAATAAAAAATTAGAATGTATGAAACAAATAATTTGGTCAAGTGATGCTCTATTGGATGAAACAGCAAGAGAGTATTATCAAAATTTCAAGCGAGAAGAACTGGACGATGATGCTTACAAAGTCAGCGATGAAGAGTGGTCGGACGAAGTGTATAATGAATTGGGGGATGAGCGGCAGAACCTAAACAAGGATGTCAATGGAGTCATTATTGCATTTGGAGATTTAGGATTGTGGAACGGACGCAAACAAGGCTATCAAATTTTGGGTGACAACATTGCCGGGATATTACAATCTACACAGTATGATGCAGAGTGGTACGGTGACGGCTACGATATACGAGGCCGTATGTCGCACCATGATGGCACGAATTATGTTTTGTACCGTGTCGCTGAAAATCGTGACGACGCAGAACAGATTGCCGCAAAAATCTACAACTATGAAATTGACGAGAATGGTTTTCGCCAAGTTACACGTTCCCTCCACCCCTATGTGGCCGCAGTGTATGGCTGGAAAACTCTACAGGACAACCTCGTTCAGGTAAAATAGCCTGTAACCTGTACTTAAACAAATGCCGTAACGCTTTCTCAAGAGGCTGTTACGGCACTTGTGTTTTATGCCGTATATTTCTGCAAAAATGTGGTGGGAAACCAGTCCTTTTTACACATTTATGAATGTCCCCGCCCAACTGTTGTAGGTGGCCGCTTGTGCCAGTTTCCTTTTTTAGACTCCGGCCCTCCTTTATAGCCCCATCCCAGCTACCCCCTATATTTCTATCCCGCAAGCCTGGTTATTTCCCTGCAAAATTCGATTGCCGGCTGTCCGTCCTGTCAAGGACCGCTGACACTTGCTGCTGTAAAATCTTCCTCTCCGAAATATCGAAGAGTGTATTTTCCGCATCCTCCTTGCCTGTTCTGGCCGCCAATCCCGTGGGCAGAAAAATAATCAACCTTTCGGTACAGGAAGTATCGAAGGGAAATAAATAAAATATTAATCTTTAAAATTTGAGGCATTATGACATTCAGAGAATTTATGTTAGAGAACGGTTATGAATTGCAAACAACCTTTTGGAATGATTTTTCCATTGCTGACCGATTTGGTCTTTCGGCGGTACAGGACACTTTCAACCGTGCTTTTAAGGAGTGGAAAGAGAACTACAAGTATCTCACGGAACTGGTTTTAGTGCTTAACCATAAGATATGGCAGTATTATGAAACAAGGCCGGAAATTGCGACATTGTATAATACCCTTTGGGCACAAGCCAGTCAATATGCAATGGAGTATCTGAAAGATGACGAGCTAAGCTATTATTATGATGTAACGGATTGAATGCTTCAGCTCCTCCCACAGGAACAAAAGAAAGCCGGCTTTTGTCGGCTGTTCTTTGTGTGGTCATTCCCTTTTTTATCACTCCGTTTTACCCTTGTATAAAACGAAATTATTTCGTTTCAGGCTGCTACCAGTCAGGACTTGTTTTTTCCTGTGCAAAAGTATTGCCACGGAAAAACATTCAAGTACCGCTACGCTATTTGAACACAATTTTTCAGTAGCTTTCCCGATTTTCAATCGCTCAAATGTCGCATATGCTCCATACCGCAACTGTAAAAATCTGTCCAAATTCCTTGCCTGCTTTTCCTTAAAGGCAATCTTGAATGCACGTAAAAATCAAATCCCGACTGGAGAAGCCTAAAGGCTTCCGAAAAAAGGGAAAAAAAGAACATGATGTTTAATAGCTAAATTTTGAAAGTATGGAAATTCAATTTGTGATTGTTCGTTCAGAAAATGCAGAGTATTTGTGTCACAATGTAAATGGAACGTATGTGGATGTCAGCGACCCATCAACAGAATTTGTTTCCGGAGAGGATGAATTTCGCTTGGTAGAGCCGGACAGCTCCCTAACGCGGAAAGAATACGAGTTTCGTGGAGAACGCTTTTATCTCATGCCTCAATTTTATGGCAATGGCTGGTTAGCACTTACTTTGCAAAGTGTGGAAGATGAAACAGAGTATATCGTGCTATCCGTCAATTTGGAGAGCATGGATGCACTCGATTTGCCAGACCGTACATTTATTGATGTGAACCATTATCCGGATGCAATGGAGTTTCTGGAGACAAATAATTTAGCGACTTATTCCGGTTACAAGCGTAGAAGCGGATTTGTAGAATATCCAATGGCGGTATTGAATCTTCCTTTGCTTTATCAGCACGCCCCGCAGATTTTCCAAGAGGCGAATATCGAATGTTTTTAAATGGTTTTCTGAAAGTATGGTACTGATGACTACCAAAGAGATACCGTATCGGTTAAATCCTATCGGTATGGTATCTTCTTTTGTCCGAAGACAGGTGGCATCCCCCTTTTTTACAGATTGCTCCGTGCCCACTTTTTTTAATTTCCTTGTTTCCCTTTTATAGCAGCGTAACTGCCTGCTTCTCTTTTACAGCCCTTATGTAATGAATGTTGATGTTTCCTGTCGTTATCCAGACTTTCGCCCGGTCTTGTTTTCGTGTGCAAAATTACGGCGAACGAACGCTATCCAAGTATCGCTACGCTATCCGAAATGAAATTTGACGTAATCTTCCTAAATCATAGATTTCGGTATTCATAAAATTTCATTCCCGATTCCTTGCACTGCGTTCCTGCTTCGTCGTTTGGGACGCACATGAAAAACAACCCTTCCGGCAAAGTCGAAAGACTTGAAAAAAGGGAAAATAAAAAACTTAATTAAAACGAAAACGAGTATGACAATAGAAGAAGTATTACAGCATGATTTAAAATTCAGGTATATGTTATTGGGTCGTTTGCAAGCCGACTGTGAATATTATCTTGGCTTTGGAAACAAAAGTTCTCGTCGTTTGTGGGCTGGTTCTGAAAAGACACAAATTGAGTATATGACGAAAATTCACGACAGCTTCCGGGAAAACGAAAAACCCGAATGGCTGACAAAGGAGCAAATCAAAGAATACAGCAATGCTATGGGAGTAACACAAGAATAATTCAAAAAAAATACCGTAATGACCTTTAACGGAGGTGTTGCGGTATTACAGTATTACAAATAAGGGTAGGAGTTTGAGAACATACCCTCTTATAATTGAGAGGGCAATAATAGTCCTTCTTTTATAATTATATCATTCTATTCCTTTTTTATATTTCTGCAGAATAGCATTCCTCTTTTATATTAATTATTTTTCATTTTATCTCCCATCTATTCTTCATCCTATCACCGGTTTGGTTTTATCAGATGCAAAGGTCGGCTATCGCGCTTGATCCTGCTACTTGAAGTGTATTTCTTACAAAATTCTTCCTTCCTGCGCAAGAGTAATTTGGCAAGAAAAGTTGCCGTATGAAGCTGTATCAACAGCCGTTTGCCGCATCCATAAATCCCAAAACGGTTCAATCAGTAAAGAACCGACAATAGGGAAAATAAAAGTTAATACTAACCAATTTTTAAACAATTAAAATCATGCCCAATTATGTAACAAACCGTTTAGAAATAAACGCAGACAGAGAAACAGTACAAAATGTGATGGATTTCTTAAAAGGAGAAACTGATGAAGACAGTACGCCTTGCTATATTGACTTCAACAACATTATCCCTATGCCAAAGGACCTACTGATAGAGGCGTCCACTTCTGGGGAATTTGGTATGCAGTATATCATAGCACAGCAACGTAAACCGTTCAATTCACAGGACGACCTGAAAGTCATTCAATGGATGGAAATTCAGAAGGAAAAAGTCAGGGAAGAAGCATTACAACTTGGAATGACATATCTGAGAAACTGGGGAAAATACGGTTATCCTACTTGGTATGAATGGTCTATTGCCAACTGGGGTACAAAATGGAATGCCCTTAATCAGAATTTTGAAGAACCGAACGTGCTTTGGTTTGATACGGCTTGGGCAGGTGTGCCGCTGCTTATCCAAACACTCTCCGAGAAATTTCCGGACATCGAGTTTCTGTATGCCTATGCGGATGAAGACCTTGGTTCCAACGTGGGTAAAGGGATTATCCGAAATGGAGAAACCGACATGACATTCCCCGATAACGGAAGTAACGAAGCCTTTGAAATTGTCTTTTTCGTAAAACCGGGATTAGAGGAATACTTGGAACTGACAGACGAGGGATATAGGTGGAAAGCCTAAACATCTCCGGACAGACAATATCCGACATGTATTCAGGGTATATCTCAACCGATATATCCTGGATTCCTGTTGCCGGAAGCTCCGTTTATATTTATTCCATTCCACTTCCTTTTTACAATTTCACGCCTCTTGAACCAGTCTTTTTTGACCGTATTTACCCATCCCTTGGCTGGCCTATTTATCATCTTTGAAGCTGCTTTTACTGAAACCGCCAAACACGCCCTTCAAGAGCTTGCCGACAACCCAGAATACCAGCAATACAATTATAATATCTCCCATAAGTCTTACTTTTATAGCTTTAACAATAATAAAAATACAAAATAATAACCGAAAAACAAATATACGATCCTGATTATGTGAAAATTCCATCAGGAGCCACCTTCATTTGTTCCGTCCTCTTCGGTTTCTGTTTGACACGCGGACCGCTGGTTTGGCCACGATCAAGTTTTACGCCATATTTATTGAGTATGCGCCAAATAGAACTTTTGCTGCTAAAACCGCTTGCAACCCAAATGTCATCGAAAGAATGCCCGTTGATATACATATCCACGATTGTCTTATCTCGTTCAGCTTTAGGTAATACCTTCGGCACAGCCGGGGCTTTGATATTCTGGCGTAACTTCTCGACATGAGCGGAATATTTTCGTAGTGCGGCAATTTCTTCCGGAAATGCCCCTATTATCCACAACACATCGGCTGCTGTCGTACCGGGGAATAATTCACCGCGAGTATCAACTCTGTCATGAATGGATATGACACGTACAATTTTGATACGGCATAGTTCGATGAACGCGGCCAGTTCTCTTAAGCCGCGTGCAGCATTGCTGAATTTGGATATGACTATTTCATCGCCCCTTTGAAGATTCGCCATAAGCTGTTTCCACATAGGTCTCAATGTTTCATGTTCAACTGTTTCCTCTACGATTTGTACACAACCGTATCGCTGCATCCATTCTCTCTCAGCATCAAAACTGTCATTATTTTCCTTGAATATATAGCCAACTTTTGCCATTTTAATATACACTGTTTTGATAACAAGTGCAAATATAGCACTTTCATTTTAATCTAAAATCATATCGTGGCAAAAATCTCGCTGAATCCTTTTTTTAGCTCTTTTTCTTGCACTTATTTTCATTGACAATCATATTGTTAATATGATACCAAAAATTATACTAAATGCGATATAAAAGAGCTTTTACAATAAAAATAATATATAGATTTGCATCGTTAAATATGAATTGTTAAATATGAAAATTTTAAAATCATACTACAAGACTCCATCATTTTTGACTGGAAGATGTATCGTTTCATTGACCATATTGGGCCTGATATCATGCAGCGATAGAAATGGCAAATCATTGTCTGAAGCTACGAACGATCCTGCCGGAATATACAGGGAGTACTTATACAATATACGATGTCAGAAAGATTCCTCATTTCAAGTATTGACCAAGCATATCCTACAATGGCAAACTGTAAAAGACTCTGTTTTTAGGTATCTCCGGAATGATACGCTCAGCCACTCCCATTCCAATCAGCGTGAAGAGTGTATCAGACTGCATGATTCTATCCGCATTGAGTTCTCACGCTTAGCCCTCTCAAAGACGCGTACTTATCAGGAACTTTTGGCTCTCAAAGGAGAGTTCTCACCTTATAACAATGATGAGGAACTGCATCATGCCGCTGGAGAAATCCGCCCGTTTTTCAACTCACTGGATAATCTTCCGCTTCATAAGGGTAACAAAGAGCAAATCCTTGCGGCATACCGTATGTTACTGACCCGAACTATCCGTAATGGCATACATAGCCGCAATGAACTGATTACTTATATCACTAAAGAAGATGCTATATTCCGTGCGTTCCTCTCTCACTTGCACGATTTCGAAGGTGAGAGTATGGCTGACATCACACGTGGTACTGAACAGTGTTGTTCGCAGATATTCTTTGCCGCTGAGAGAAAGGAGATTACCTATCGGGAGGCTATGCTTTATTTGACAATGCGCACCAATCGTCGCCAAATACAAAATATGCAGATTTGTATAGAAGATGTTCGGAACAAAAAAATCAAGACTTCTTCGCAAGCACATGCTTATATATGGATGCTTATCCACCCTTATACTTCACTGGACGGATTCTCTATGACATTGCTTTCCGATAAAGAACGGAAACAACTTGACAGGATGGCGGCACAGACACCTGTGGCGTTCAAAACCTTGAGCCGAATCCTGCAATCGGAAAGTGGTCAACTGACTGAACTGCCAGGAATGCTTATGGATATTTTCATACAGACGCTCTAACAATATAAAAATATGAATATGTTACGACATTTTTCAATGACTTTATGACATTTGTCCCTCTGCAACTACCGCAACTACTCGATGTGACGACAATGGAGGAAGCACAATTCTACGGTGACTACGCCCTACTGACCTTCCCGCTACGCGACCCTTACGATTTGGAGGAAGTGATGGATCTGTTTGAGGACGATATGGAGCTTATAACTCTCTACCACCACATCCCCACGCACGCTGACAAATTCGGGCATAGCACCTGTGCATACTCCAACCCAGCATTTGGACAGATGTTCAAGATGAATTGCAAGACAGATGCAGACGGTAAGGTAAATAGCATTCTTGTCACCATCTATGATTCTCTTGAGCAGATGTACGGCGAGCTGTGCCTTGATTTGGATCTTCATTCCAAAAGTGGCACATTCAAGTATAAGAAGAACAAAGACGATCTCTTGATGGATTTCCTTTAATGGCCATGTTATGCGGGACACACTATACCGACAAATGGTTTATTGGATTAGGGAATACCGGACATGGATAGAGGTTGTTGATGACAATTTCTACAAGGAGTATGCTTTGTCAAGAAACGGATATATCAATTACATTGTTTCCCGCACGTTGATACTGCGGGCTTACAAAGACAAAGGCTCATACGCCAAAGGCATGACATGGACAATTCCGGAACATAAACTGGATAAGGCATTGGCAGCCTACCGTAAGCAGGAGCATACGTTCAAGCAACGTATTAAGAAAGCAGCGATATACCTTTCACCGAGGGACGCCGAAGTTATCATCCTATTAGCCACCCACAATATTGTCCAATTAGAGTTGGTGATACCACCCATTCAAATACGCGAAAAACCCTATTATTTATGATTTGGAATATACTACAACTTATCTTCTGTATAATACTTTTCGTATTGCCATTAGCATTGTACAAGAGCCACCGTTCTTTTATGGTAAGGTTCTATGATGCTATGATACACAGTGTAAAGGCTCGTAAACTATATGTACGGGTCGTATTGATTCTGCTATTGCTCTTCCACTATGTTTACATCAGCGGACATGTTGGCGAGTTAGGTATTTTTCTTTCAACCGCTGTCTGTGCCGCTATATATTCATTTAGGAGAGCGGACAAGTTATTAAGAGGTTTATGTGACCGACCATGTATGTTTGCCATACTCTCATTGGTGGCATTGGCCATCAGTCTTGTTCCACACTTGTACACGACGGCGGTAACTGCCGCCTATCTTCTTTTGGCTGCCCTGTTCTATCCCTCTGTTCGGGTCATGACCGAATTTCAGGACATAGGCATAATCTCTGAATGGATGAAATTCCCCGGACTATTAGCCGAAAGTTATTATGACCATCATCACGCGATATTGCCGCAAGATGCGGATAGCGGCAACACTGATATATCCGCACAATAGTAATAATTAAAAATGAAATGAAAATGAAAACCAAGCAGAAAATAGCTGTCCCTATATTGGCAGACAGAGAAGTATTTGACTACCTCAAGGAGAAAGTCGGTGAACGAAAAACAAAGACAGAAGCCTTCTGTGATTTGTTGGATAAATCTTTGGCAGGTTTTGTTTCCCCTTTTTTAAGGAACAAAGGCTACGAACTTCAACCCAACCAGTGCCACGTGACTGTTTCCGACCTTTCATCGGAATGGCATTGGCATAGGGCTACTGTCCGTTCTTTTTTGGATGTAATGGAAGAGTTCGGCTTGTTGAATCGCATCCGGCTTTCCAAAAGCGTCATCATTACCATGACTGTGCAAACCAGCCAATCCACGGAGTCTTGCAATGGACAGAAGAAGTTGAACCTTGCAGAACAGCTACGTGAGGCATTGTCCGATTGGATAATCGGCAAAGTGTCCCTTGACGAGACCGGTATCAAGTGTGAACAACTTGTTCGTCGGGCAATGGATGAAGCTGGCATATGCGATAGCTGCCCATCTCCGGACAGTATCACTCGCATCAATCTGGCAGCGGATGATGATGAACGGGCTGTCAAGATTCGTATGGTAGCTTTGGAGTGCATTGCATTTGCCGCCATACAACGGGCACTGCGTAAGTCGAGATTCGACGACAGTGCAGAGTTTATGGACTACTTCCGATTGGAATTGTATGGGGACTGGACAGGACTTGTCGCAACTTCGAAAGGTATTGCCGGGCTTATTCTTGATGTAGATAGGGATGAAAATTCCGATTATGATGAAGATGACAGGGAGTTCCTTAAAACGCTTTTTAAGCCTTTTCTGGCATTTGCGGCAAAGGCACAGGAGGCAACGTACCAGATTGGAGATTGAAAACAGAACGTATAACCGCAACAATCTACTTTTGTCTCCAGTGAAGCACCCCTGCCAGTTATAGAAGGCATCCGGGCTTGCCCGTCTGCCACGAACAAAGGGAAGGGGGAGCCTAATACCCCACCTGCCTGACGTTGGTGGGAAGGGTGTCCGAACAAGCAGCAAGCTGGGACACGGTAGATTGTCCGCAACAATATGAAAAACGTATGGCTAATCAAAAACAGGTACTCGACGTGCAGGTGTCGAAAGGGATTACCACCGCCCAAAGTAATGAACATCTGCGTGACCGTAGTGAAAAGGCAGAGAAGTACGCTATGAGTAAGGGAAATTATGATCCTACGCGTAAACGGCTGAACTTCGAGATTGCGCCCGGAGGTAAAATACATCCCATCGACACAAGCCGTAGCATTCCCGAACGGATGGCGGACATATTAAGTCACCGTGGAATCAAAGATCCTAATGAGGGGCTGCTCGAACCAAATACCGCACGGTGGTAAATATCATCTTCGGCGGTTCACGGCAGCGAATGCAGGAACTTGCTTTCGGTACGCAACAGGTGGACTTTGAAAAAGGTGCGGACAATACCCGCATCGAACGGAAGCGTGACATTGAACGCTGGGCCAAGGATGTTTATTCATTCGTTTGTGGCAGATATGGTGAGCAGAACATCGCTGCATTCATTGTACATCTGGATGAATTGAACCCGCATATCCACTGTACGCTTCTGCCAATCAAGGATAGTCGCTTTGCGTACAAGGAAATCTTCGCCGGTAAGGATAAGTTTGAATATAGTGCAAGAATGAAACAACTTCATACGGACTTTTTCGCAGAAGTCAATACAAAGTGGGGAATGTCAAGAGGAACAAGCATATCCGAAACGGGTGCACGGCACAGAACGACTGAGGAATACCGCCGAATGTTGTCTGAAGAGTGTACAACAATCGAGGATAATATCAAACTCCATCAACAGGTATTGGGTGAACTTCAATCAGACATCCGGTTGGCAGAACGCAGAGTCAAAGGGCTTACGACAATGGTTAGCAATCTTGAAAAGCAGAAAACTGAAAAAGAAACCTTGTTATCGGCAGCCGAGTACAATTTAAAAGAAAACAAAGGCAATGCGGCAGAATTGGCAATCCAAATACAAATGTTGGAAAAAGAGCTGCAAGGAATCATCAGACAACTGGCAGACAAGCAGGAAAAGTTGCAGACGGCTGACCGGCAACTCATCGAACTGAAAAAGGATATGGGGGCCATTGAAGAACGTACCGAAGAACTCAAAGAGGAGGCCTATCAATATTCCCGTGATGTACACTCCAAAGTGGATAGCTTGTTTAAAGACGTCCTACTGGAGAGTATAATCAGCGAGTATCGTAACGCATCGGCACAAATGAATGTTTCAGAACGGCAGCTCTTTGACGGTTCACTGGTACAGTCTATCGCCGAGCGGGGTACGGAAATCATGCACTGTGCGACAATGCTATTTCTCGGAATGGTAGATGATGCCACTACATTTGCCGAATCACATGGTGGTGGAGGCGGAGGAAGTGACCTCAAATGGGGACGCGACGAGGACGAGGACAATCGAGCATGGGCACTCCGCTGTATGAGGATGGCGAGCCGCATGATGCGCTCGACTATCGGCAAGAAATCTAAACGGTAAATGGCATACGCCTTACACCTGATTAAAAGTATAACTAATGAAATCATTGGAATATGACGAAACAAATTATTTTCATCTTCGCTTTGCTCTGCACGTTGCAGGCACAAGCAAGTGTACAACCCGTACAGAAGGACACTGTACGACACACTATTCATTATGAAGTAGCGGAATTGCTTCAACCGATGCAGCCCGTCTATCTCAACGGGGTGCTACTTCCGGCATCCCGAACCGGCAACTGGTTTGTTAGCATATCCGGAGGTGCGACAGTTTTTCTTGGTACACCTCTCGGTTGTGAAGACCTTTTTGGACGAGTGAAACCTTCGTACAGCCTCGCTGTCGGCAAGTGGTTTACTCCTTTGGTCGGCGCAAGGGTAAATTATAGTGGCTTGCAGTTTAAGGATGCACAATTATCTACGCAGGATTACCATTATATCCATGCAGATCTCCTGTGGAATCTCCTTGGACGCAGATATGCCCGACAGGAACAGGTACGTTGGAGACTTGCACCCTTTATGGGTGTCGGTCTGCTACATAACGCCACCAACGGGAACAATCCCTTTGCGCTTTCTTACGGCATACTAACACAATACCGTATTTCCAAACGGGTTAGTGCTATGCTGGAACTCTCTAACACAACTACATTCCAGGATTTCGACGGATATGGCTATCCAAACCGTCTGGGCGATCACATGCTTTCGCTGACTGCCGGATTCACCTTTCATCTCGGTAAGGTCGGCTGGAAGCGCGCGGTGGATACGGCACCCTACATCCATCGGAACGAACTGCTTGTCGATTATGGTAACTTCCTTTCGGAGGAGAACAGGCGTTATGTGGGACGTCACAATCAAGATAAGCGAACACTCGTGGAATTAAAGAAAATTCTGGAAATCGAAGGACTACTCGATACATATAGCCATATCTTTGACAACGACGATATAACCGGATGCAGATATCCTATAAATAATTATAGCGGTTTGAACTCGCTTCGTGCAAGGTTGAAGCATAGCTATTGGGACGGGTCGTCACCTCTTGACACGACTATTCTTCAGACTGAGAATGGAAAGCCATCGTATAATTACACGGCTTCCCGAAATGTGCTGTCCGCCCATCAGGACACTCTCGCTATGGATTCCACGGTTCTTTCATACGCTGATGGAGAGTGCATCGGTACACCCATCTATTTCTTCTTTGCTCTCAATACGACACATCTGACGGATACCTCACAGAGGCTTAATCTTGACGAACTGGCTCGTGTAGCTAAGAAATACAGTTTATCCGTGAGGGTAACTGGTGCTGCCGACAGTTCTACAGGAACATCAAGTATCAATGATTCTTTGAGTATATCGAGAGCAGGTTTTATTACCGCAGAACTGGAACAACGTGGAATACCAGCCAAGCGGATTATCAGAGTTAGCAAAGGTGGAATTGCCGACTATATGCCCGTGGAAGCCAACAGACATACGAAAGTGGAGTTGTTTTTTCCAAAGCGAAATAGAAATTTCGCATAATTGATGTTTAACTTTGTCATAATCAATGAAGCCTCTCCGCTGTGAAGCGAAGAGGCTTTTTCGATATGGTACACGTGAAGTTCGCCATATTCCTACTGTCAGAACCAGAATGAAAGTTATTTCGATGCTTCGAGTGACTCTTTTCTGAACTGTTTGAGAAGTTTTTCAAGTTCAAGTGATACTTTGCGGGCACGAGTTCCGGCAGCTTTGTTGCCTTTCTCCATCTGGAGGTTGGCATCTTTTGAGAATTGATCGAACAATTCACAGATTTGTGTAAATGTTTTTTCCATTGTTATGTTCTTAATATTATATAATACGCTGGCAAAGATAGCAAAAATATTTTTTTAGGACTTATATTAGCTCTGTTATATATTTCGCCTATAACATGATACCCCTTTTTATGTTTTTCCATTCTGAGTATTCCCTTATCGCACCATCGGCAAATCTGGCCGAAGAGATTTTATATGCAAAGGTACAGTGTCCGGGCGATTGTCAAGCACCGCTATGCTAACGGTTCCTGGATATTTTACGGCAGCCTTCCTCAAATCAAAGATTGACTTTCAGTCCCCTTCTCATTGCAAGGTATAAAAGGACAAGCCTGCTTCTGCTCTTACATTCGAAGGGTGGGTATTCCGTTCCATTCCATTCACTGTTTACTTGTCTTATCGCCCTTATTCCACTGTTAATCCTGCATAAAAATCAATCCCCGGCAAGAAGCCGAAAGAGCTTCAAGCAAAGGGAAATAATAAATCAAAGAATATGGGAAAATACGATTTTATCAAGCTGGGTAATCTTCTTTATTGGCATGACCCAGATAGTGGTCTGTCTAATGGGGTTTACCAAGTGGCTTCTATTCCGGAAAACATTGAAGAGGATAGCGTTATTTTGATTGCATCTGATACTTCGGAAGCGGAGGTTTTTCCTTCAGAATTATCACCGATACATACCGGTAGAAGTCATAAAGAAGACTTTTTGCGTTGGAAAACAGAACGTGAAGCTGAAGGTATTGAGTTTTACGACCACCTTTCCAAGGTGATGGATACGGAAAACGACTTGAGTGTGGGAGATATGGTGGCGTTTACAAACGATTATGGAGTGATATTTGGACCTTGTGAGGTCTTAGCTTTTGGGAATCTCTGTAATAGTGGCAGATGTGTATATATTGACAGTGATTCTTATTGGTTTCCTAACCGTCCCGACCAACTCACCATCATGAGAGGTGCGGAATGACAATAACATATCCACCTGTAGCCAAAGCGGGTGGATAGCATTTCCTTGTATTGTATATTCAGCCCGATTACTCTTATAGCCATGCTCCACCGAACTCCCACAACCGGTCCTATTCCTTTTTTACTCGTCGTACTCCGTTTCTAAACAGTATAACACATTTATTGGCCTGACATTCTTGAAATTCACAACGGAAACAGCTTGGTTTCCGTGTGATGAAACACTTGAACTGGTATGTGAGAAATTCCCAACACTATGTTATTTCTATCAATCGGAAGAGTCGGGTCTGGCGGAGTACTGGACAAATGACCAAGAGGGCAAATACTTTCCCGACCAGTACATTGCAGACCTATGTACTCCAGACGGCAAACGGTACAAGGAATATTTTGTCAACCAGACAGAAGTATTCAAGTGGTTTGAGGAGATAAGCGGTCAGTCTGTCGAATCAATAACAGAAATTCTTGCTATTGCCGAACAACGGAAAGATGAAAACGACAATCTTTCTGTAACATCTATGAATATGCCGCAGGCTAAGACTAATCCGATGCAGAAAACGAAATGACGGTATGCTGACAGCGTGCAGCGAACTATCATTATCCGATAAGCCTCTCTAATTTGCCATGCAGATTGGGAGAGACTTTGTCGCCTTCAGTCCTTTTATACAGTCTCAGAGTGCTTCTCCAGTCTTTTATATTCTTCCAATCCGGATATTCTTTATATCGCACATCGGCAGTTCTTATCTGAGAGATTTTGTATGCAAAGATACAGCTTTAGAATGGTCGTCAAGTAACGCTGCGCTAACAGTTTCCGGATACTTGTGGCAGCCTTCCGCATATCGAAGATTTGGGTATTCCACTTCATTCCATTCACTATTCACTTGCCTTATCCATCCTTTCCTTACTGTCAATTTCGCATAAAAATCATTCCTGACAAGAAGCCGGAAGAGCTTCAAGTAAAGGGAATAAAGTTTAATCATTTAAATTTCAAAATTATGCACAGCCGAATTTTTCAGATTTCTAAAATGTGGATAGGAAAAGAAAACTATCTGAATGAAGACACTCTCCATCAGGGAGATGGCAGTTTCTATGACTATTGTGCGGAGATAGATGACGAAAAACGTAAGGAAGATATTCGTTATTTGGTCAATACTGCTCTACCAAAAGGCATGTTCGAACTTGTAGGCGACGACACCATGCGCTACATTGGTGGTGTGGAACAATGGAAAGAGAACTTTGTGACTAACATCCGTAAGAAAGCTGAAGCTATTACAACCGAAAACATGTTGGAGTTTGTAGGTCCTGTTTATCAACTTGAAAAGGCATTGGAAAATCCATTGGATATTGCGTATCATTTCTATTTGGACGGAGATGGATACCAATCATTTGCCGAAAAATCTTTTGCATTTATGGAGTTTGTCTGTACGCTTGAACCGGGAACGATACTTTATATTGGAGGAGTCATCGACTATCACTTCTGATATTCCATATAAAATTTTTACGCAACTATATACTTTATTGTACCAACGATTGTGTATAATGACTGGTTGGACTTTAATGTGCCAATCTGCGACTTAGCAGATTGGCATTGTTAAAGCCACATCAGCTTATTATTCTCATGACAAACAATACAATTGCACGCGTTTTGCCTTTACACTGGTATCACGGAATATTTATAGAAAATCCACAAGCCCTTCTTGCATATATCTTCGAGCTTTTTCTTCCTCTTCAAGGGTTAAATCTCTGGAAATTTCCAGAAAACTCGCCCAGAATAGTGTTGACAATTTACCATATGCTTCATCTGATATTTGTTCGCCTTCTTGGAGTGATTTCATCCACTGTTGGTTCTTTTTTATAAACCCAATTGGATTTGTGAAAGAAGAAATATCCTCCCATCTATCATAGTTTAACCCTTCTGAAAGAGATTTCTTTTTCAATATATCATCACACTTTCCTTTGCAACAATAATATGCTTTTTGATAAACATCTTTTCCATTTGATGATTTTTGATTTGCTAACCATGTAACAAAAATTCCCATAGAATCTTTTTCAAGTAAATTTTTACCGCAGCACTCACATAAAATTTCTACTTTTTGAAATAATTTTCTGTTTTCCATAATGTTTTGTTTTAATGAATTATACAAAGGTAATGAATTTGTTTCAATAAAAATACTATAGATGCATATTTTGAAGTAAAAAAATGGAGTATGCGCTTGTTTTTATTTTGAAGAATGATTCGATTTGCCGATGATTATAACCGAACAGTTTATCAAACACCTATTCTACTTGCTGAAATAGAATCACACGATTAAAAACATTTTTTTACTATTCTGGCTCCGGTGTTCTTCTTGTTGGTAAACGGTAATAGCTTCTTTTTATCAGTTAAGTCTTTCCGGTTTATTATTTTCCTTTTACTCTTTTATTATAATAACAAGACTTATAGGACAAAATTAGGGTATGCCAGTTTCCCAGCATACCCTACTAAAATTTTGCATACATAATTCGATTAAGTATTTTATATTGCACAAACCCCATAAAAAGTGTTAGTAGCATCTAACTGTTCTGGAGATGACCAATTAAGCCCATCATCCGAGGTTGTAATATATCCACCACCGTCATAAGTTCCGCATCCCACTACGATTTTTAAAGCCACCCGCAACTCAAGCGGGTGGTTATCATCTTCCTATATAACAGTCCGGTTACTTTTATAGACCATGTTCTGCCGAACCTCTGTTACCAATTCACAGCCTCTTTTACCGATTCTATATTACCTGTTCTAATTGTATTACATTCTCACAGTCCCGACATGCACCGTTGTTTGTTTCGTGCGCAAAGGTACGGTGGCAAACGATGTTCAAGTACCGCTGTTGCTACCTGAAATGAAATTTGACGTAACCTTCCGCAATCACAGATTCCGGTATTCATAAAATTTCATTCCGGTTACTTGCTCATAGTTCTTGCATCCACCGTTGAAAATGCACATGAAACAACCTCTTGGGTGAAGTCGGAAGGCTTCAAGAAGAGGGAAATAAAAAACAACTTAAAAAAATAAATGCAATGAGAACTAAAACACTCTACAGATGCGATGCACAGAAAATAGACATCAGTCGTTTCCCTAACTTTCACATAACAGGAAGTATAACCGGAATGAAGAAACTCTATTATGGCAAGAATGCTCTATTGGTACGTTGCGGAAGCTGGATTTACAACGTGTCAAGTGAACCCGAAGTTTATTATAATATAGCACATTAGTAGTATGAAAAAAGGTTATAAAAAAGATTTTCAGAGTTGGAAAGGTATAGTAACTCTAAAATTACTTTGCTGTAATATAGCAGCAGGTCGTTTTGATTGGAAGAAATATTGTACGCCACAGCCTTATTGTGGTCAGGAGATTTGCGTTATACCGCTACATTGTTCTTATGGACAGATAGGCTACACTGTGTACTTCCCTTATTCTGATATGCCGGAAGTGGAATACGATTGGGAAATGAACAAATTAACTATTGACAAAGAGAGTTGGGAGAATTATTTACAGAATTAATATTAAAAATATGGCACAGAATTTTTATACCAAATGGCAGAACGCAATCCTTGCAGATGCAGGAGTCTATGTTTCAAAAAAATACCGCAGTTTCCAAACAGCCTTAGTACGTGAGATTTCCAAGTACGCAGCAGCAGTTGGCGCAAAAGTAATATCCAACTTAAAAGGGCATTATAATACCTCTTGTTTCATTGAGCGCAACGGCAAATTCGTTTACATCAGTCACTCTTCCGGTTTGTCCCGAATAGGTCGCAGTGTAAAAATAGAACTTGATTCTTTCTTGATCCGGACAGCCCAACATGCGAAAGATTACAGAGGGGGACATAATCAGTATTGCGATATAACAAATTTACAGTCTATGATAGATAATTTGTTAGAGTAATATGTAATAAATTGCAAATAAACAAGAAAAGGTACGGAGCAAACCTGCTCCGCATCTTTTTTCTGTTTTATCGGCGCATTCTGCCACCGTACTCTGCCTCTTGTAGCTCTTCCCGATATTCCTCCATATCATTCAATTTTTCGTTCACAGTTTGCATGTTGGCATCCAACGAAGCATTATGATCGTATGGAAAACGATGTTGTGCGACAATTCCCGCATTAGTAACCGGCCCGACATCTATCATGTCGGATTCTTTGTTATAACTGACATACAGCACGTCACCGTTTGGCATTTCAAATGCAGGAGTCTTTTGCTGTGTCATGATGGCGAATTGTTCCGCAGCCATCTCCTTGGCTACCCCTTTTAACGTATCTCCAGCATGTTCAATACCATAACGCCTGATATGGTCGCGTACTTCCTTTTCCGTGAATTTCAGCATCACGTCATAAGTTCCCCCGACACTCCCATTGTACACTACAGCAAAATCCCTTGTCCTCAATCAAAAGATTGTCTCCTCGGTTCTGTATGGGAGAAGAATAAGTATATTCTTCGTTAATGCCGTTACCGTCATAATACTCCTTGGCGAGAGTCAGCAGTCCTTCGTAGTCCCCCTTATCCTTGAATGCGTCCAACCGCATCGTGTCATCGGTAAGCTGAAGATAGGCCACGGAAGAATAATACACTTTTTCTTTCGGTGCTGCTGTTTGTTCTTCATCAATGTTCTGCTCCAGTTCCTGTGCAATCTTATCCACCTTTTGGGCAATCAGAGAAGCCGCCCTTTTCACATCAACAGAGTTGTTTTGATGAATTGCGGCGATTCCTTCAATTCGTCGAGCCATCCTTTGAGGTACGCACAACTGTCCTCTTTTATATGTTTCGTCATGCCGTAACGTTGGGCGACCAATGCGCTGCCTAACTCAGCCACCAGTTCTTCGCGCGCGTACTCTGCCGAGCCGAAAGTTGTCGGCTTGATACGGTCAAGGACTCCTTCCGCACCGGTTGAGTGTGTCATCTCATGGAATAGTGTTCCATAGAACGCCTCTCCGGATTTGAACTGCTCCTTTTCCGGCACAACGATTTCATTTTTCGATATAGAGTAGTAAGCGTTATCCTGATGCTGTGGTTTGATCGGACAAATCCACAGATTGTCCTTTATCAGCGCATCGACGGGCGCGAAGTTGAAATGTTCTCCGTTCTCAATCTTCGATAGCGAATACTCTTTTTCGAGTTTTTGCCACAACTCCGGTCTTGCCTCCTGCAAGTTGGTCTGTGCCACGTTAAAGACTCGGAATACTTGCATCTTCGGATAAACATTGTATTCCTTCTTCTCGTTATCAGATAGTTTTTTGTAGTCATCATACTTAATCTTCTCACCAGAATCCTTATGTATGCAGGTGAATGTAGTCAGCATGATTGGGAATGATTTCTCTCCACGAAGTACAGAAACACGAGGTTTCTCCTGATTGTCCTTATCGGATTTGTTGAGCCGTTGTACACACTCAAAAGTGCAGAAGCGCGGAATCTTGTAACCTTCCTTTTCACAGTGTATAAGCAGTAGGCTCGGTATAGAACGCCTTGTCGCCTTTCGGCGATAGGTTTTCCCATACCTGCCCCCAAACCGAACGTACACGTCTCCATGTATTCGGCTTTCTGTTGGTGATATCAATTTTCTGTTAATCATAGCTTTGAATCAGTGCATTGCATTTTTCGCATACAGCCAATGTCTTACGCCCTTTCTTCAGCATCAATTTATTCCACTCCGTATCAGCTTTCAACTTACTAAGTGTTCTAACATGGTGCATCATCAGTGGCGCCTTGTTTCCACAGAGTTCGCACACACCGTTCTTTAGCCTTTCCACAAGCGATGCCTGCGGCAGAAAGCATGTGTTCGGCATGTGGTCGCATTCAGCATAATCATTGACTTGTTTTCTTCTGAACCTCATTGTACAGCACCCTGCACTTTTTCTTGACCTTTGTTGTCCATATATCGGACAACAAAGTCCTGTCCCTTCACGATAACGTTTCCATTCTTTACGCATGGTACTGTTATGCTTGTGTGCAAGTGTTTTAATGCAACTTCGTTTCATGATACCTCCGAAAGTATCTCCGACAGCGGAGATGTTATTGGCTATCGAATAGTAGTTATAGAACCCTCTTATTTCAAGGTTATATTGGGCTATGATGTCCTCTTCTTTCAGACTTGTCAAGAAACCTCTGGATTCTGCCCACCATATCTCTTTACCATTGACTTGTTTAATTACCATAGCATTCATAGCAAGCAGTTTATTTCTTGCAATTTCAGTGGAAACATGTAGCCTTACATTCCCGTTGAACATTCGATTTGTCCTACCAAGGCTATTCTTCACCTTGCTTTCGGAACGTTGTACATAGATTTCATATCCGAGAAATTTTGCTTTGTCCTGTGCATTTGTGATTAAGGTCTTTTCCTCTGACAGCTCAAGTTTCAGTTGCTCTTTGCATGTATTTTGTAAGGTCTGCCTTTATCACTTCGCAGTCGGATTTGCTGCCGATAACCCCTATAAGAAAGTCATCAGCATATCTCACATATTTCAGTCGTCTGTATTGTTCATCCATATCATTCCCATATGGGATTTGTTGCATTTCTGTACGCATGTTTCTGATTTGCGAGATAAGGATTTCCCTTTTCTTCACATCTGTTTCAGCGTTCAGTTTTCGTTTTAGCGAGTTTCTTTTGTTGCAAATACGATTGTAGGCTGGATTTACCCGTCTCTTATTACCTTTGTCAAACTTCTTGGCATATTCGTCCATGAACTTATCGAACTTGTCAATATAGATATTCGCCAGTATTGGACTGATGATTCCACCTTGGGGCGTTCCCGAATAAGTATGATTGAACTGCCAGTGTTCCATATATCCGGCTTTGAGGAACTTTCGAATCAAGCGAATAAAGCGGACATCGTTTATTCTTTCTTCAAGTATGCCTATCAGTACACAATGGTCTATGTTGTCGAAGAATCCTTTAATGTCTCCCCTCAATGAACCATTTAGCCCCGACAAACCTTTTCTGAATGCTTGATAGTGCAGTATGGCAGCTTTTTGAAAGGTCTGAACCCATGAGAGGTGTATTCAAAATACCCTTCATATATGGCTTCAAGTATCATTCTGATTACCTCTTGCACAAGTTTGTCTTCAAAAGAGGGTATGCCCAACGGACGTTTTTTCCCGTTCTTCTTGGGAATATATACCCTCTTTGCCGGATTAGGTTGATATGTCTCGTTTTTGAGACTTGCTATAAGAGACCCTATTCTTTGAATGTTCATTTGGTCAATGGTTTTGCCATCTGTGCCAGGTGTCATATTGCCTTGTTTCGCATAGATACGTTGATAGGCAACATAGAACATCTGTTCATTGAATAGATTACGGTACAGCCTTTCGAACCTGTAGCCCGAAACTTTGCTATGTTCACATAAATTGTTTAATACTTGCTTTGGATTTCTCATAATGTCTCTCACATTATCCGTTGTTTGTATTAAAATTACCAACTGCTTCCCTTCGCCATGTACAAGGCTTTCCCTTGCTCGGACTACTACGGAAGCTCCGTTGCCTTGTCGGGTATTCAGAGCCTTCGCCCATAGCCTTTCGGCATCCCGATTTAGGCAATCTCCAGTTAGCACGCATAGTAACTATTGGCACGACAGATTGTCGGATGCGACTTTCGTTCTTTTCTTGCTTATTGCAAGTGCGTCGTGGTTGATACTTTTTGCCCATATTCTAATGCTTTAGAATTGAGTACCACGAGAGGGCGTAGATATAACTGCCTTTCCGCCCAACGCCACGCCTTATGCCGCTGAACTATCGTTGAACCAATGCAGGTTTCATCCTCATATCTGTCTTTTCTCCCTGATCGGAACTACCAGCATGACAGTTAGCTGTGCATTCCGATTCACTAAAATGCTATTTTCGCTTTTCCCTTTCGGTCTGAGCTTATTCAGTCGAGTAGAACATATTGTATCCTATTCTAATCTCTTGCCATAGAGATATTTACTATGCGACCATTCTGGACGCACATAATGGCATTCATGCCGTTATACTCACGTCCGGAAAGATTGCGGGGCCATTGCAACGCTCCTTCCGTGAACCAGGGGCTTTCTCCAATCCTTACGGATACTCTCGATTTTCTCAATCATCATTTCAGCGAAGAGGTCTAATGCTTTTATCCTCACTGTTCGGCCCGTCCGTGTGCTGTTTTTATATCCGGCCATATCCTTTACTGATTGAATTAGACGAATCTGCTACATACTGTACAAGTTCTTCCACCTTGCATGAAACATTCACCTTCCCGTTATATGCCGAAAAGGTTATTTCACCTTTGGCATCCACTCGCACGCCTGGCTGTAAACCATGCTTCGCGTTCTTTGCCAAAACAGAAAAAACGTACCCATTGGTATTCAAAGCCATCCTCTACTTTCTCCGTACTGAATGCCGAGAACATTGTGTAAGGCTGGTCTTTCTTATCCCTTTTTTCCTCGATATGCTGCCTGACCTTACCTCGAAATACCAATTCGCCTTTGACCGTATCCTTCACATCTGCCGTAGCTGTACGAATTTCGTTAGTAAAAAGATTGAAATAAAGTTTGTCACCACGGTGTTTGAGATACATTGTCCCCGAAACCTCGACGCGGGAACCATTTCGATAATTGGAGACCTCCTCTCCGGCAGTATCTTTGCCGACATCCACCTCAATAGGCATAGTCTTCCCGTCTGTGTCAGGAATCATCACTCGAAGAGGGAAAACCAAGAACGTTTTTCCCTTCCTTGTTTGTGCGTATCGACGCATCACGTCCGATGACGCCGCATACCGTAACATTACATTTTATCATTTCTATTGTCTTTTAATGTGATACATAATCACCCGACAACGGTGTTGCCATGATTTGTTGTTGAACTGATAAATCATAGCTTTTAATCGGGTGCTCGTATCATTGCCCAAATCAACCATCCGGCAAGGAACAGTTGAACGCTCATGGTAAGAGCGTTGCCATCCAGCCGAAGAGTTGGTAGCAGAGTAGGACATACAAGGCAAGGTAGGACAGTCCGAACAGACATCTGCATAGCTGTATCATCACGCATTTTACCATATCGCCACGCTCTATCTTTTTTAAGTTCTCTGTCTGCCCCTGCTGCTGGGACATCCCTTGTTCAAAATTCTGTGAAGCCGCTTCCGAGAGGATAACCGTATTCAGCATACCGGTTACACGTATCCTTTGGCTTCTTCTGTGAGAGTGTTGTTATTCAGTGTTGCCGACAGACGGCTTAGCTCCGCAGTAGTCAACTCACGTGACATACGCAGCTCTCCATTGTCCACTCGCAGAATAGCCTTTCCATTTTCACTGATTGCCAGTTCACAGTTTTTCATGCCCGGCAACAATGATTTCAGATTGATGCGCCCGCTGTCCATTTGTTTCGATATGGCAGCCTTTTGCTCCTCCTCGTTCTTGTTGTCGATTTGTACGGCCAAGAGCATAAGGGAACAAAGGCTGTCATCGCCATCTCTACTATAGGGTCATTGCATCCCTGACATTCCCCACACCGCTATCCTCTGACGAAAGCAGCTTCTTCATCCATCCGTCGGGTGAAAGGTTTTTGCCGGCGGCATTCTCTTCTGTTCCTTTATATCGGGTGAGCAGGCTGTTCCCGTTGTGCAACACTTCCAATTTGATATTACCTTTCTGTGCGATTTCAGTCAGATAAGCCGCAGGGTCGATGTCACGCTTTGTTCCGTCTGCATAGAAGTTTGTCACGCCGAAATGTAGATGTTCGCCCGTTGTACGTGTACCTGTGTTGCCCGATGTGCCGAGCTTTCCCACCGGCTTGTACTACATCACCGACCTTTTACAGCAACCTCCTTAAGGTGCATATAAGTACATTGTACCTTGCTGCCATCCGTTCGGGCATATTCCACAGTCAGCGATTTCCCACCGGGCGTGTTCTTGTTCTGATTCACAGCCACCACCTTCCCGTTGTTCTCAGTAGCCAGTACCGCATCGCCATTGCAACGGATATCAATTCCCTTGTGCATCTGTTGTTTCGTGTTGTCCATCGGATCTTGCCGCATACCGAAAGGCGAGGTAACAAAAAGAAACTCTTCACGCTCTACCGGGAATGAGTATTCCGCACCATACTCTGAATTTTCAGACGTTCGGAGAGGATTATGTTCCGCACCGAACCGCTTACCCTGTGTTTCCATTTCCTGCATCACCAGTTTGTCATACTGCTGTAAGCCATTTTGCTCTATAATCCGTTGCAGACTCTCGGCATATTCTCCGCCTGTGGCATAACCAGCCTGTTCGATATTTTGTGTCCAACCCTTGTAATCGTCGGGTGAAAGTGCAAAACATCGGGCATAGCGGCTGTTTTCTTTTAGAAAACGGGAGTGGTGTTCGTATGAATCACCCACGCTGTCATAACTGCAAAACTTCTCATTCGGCTTATCGTCAGTATATATACCATACCTTCCTCCTTCGGCAATCCATGCAGGCGTAGCCTTGATGCCAAAATGGTTGTTCTCGTTCTGCGCCAAACGGCTTTGCCCGTTGGAACTTTCCAGTATGCCTTGTGCCAACGTCACGGATGCGGGTATTCCGTACCGGCGCATCTGCTCCATAGCATACTCTGCATATTTCATTGCGTATAGTTGGTTCTTGCTCATTTCTTTACTCCTTATCTATGAAAACCTCTGTGTGTTTCTTGTTCCTCCATGTCACTTATAGCAACCCGTGCCCCGGCACGGACGAGCTTAGACAGATAGCTGTCGAGCTGCTCCGTTGGAAATTCCGTTGAAGCCGTAATGTCCCCTTCCGGATACTCTTTCAGGGCTATGCCCAATATCTTTGCACCCTGTACCGCATCTTCGTTATAGAGCCGATAACCATCTTTCGTGCGAAGCAGTTGCAAGGCATCGGGATGGTTCGCCTTAAGTTTGTCCCACAACTGCCGCTCCGGTGAAATTCCCTCGTTGTCTGATTCCGTCCGTTCCTGCGCTACCGTTTCTATCGGCCACAACTCTGCTTCTTTCTGTTGTTTCTCTCCGGTGTGTGCCTCCTGCGATTGTCCTTTTTGTAGTACGTCTGCGAATAAGGTAGCTGCCAAATGACGTTTGTAGCTGTCACGCTCTTCCGCTATCCACATCCGCTGCCACTGTTGCGGAGTGACACTTCGGGCAGGCTGTTTCTGTCCGTCGATGGTTGCGACACACTGTATGCCGTCTTGTTTGGTTTTGAAAACCGAAACACGCTGGATACGGTTCAAATCAATTTCCGGCATTTCGCTGTGGAACAAATCCACCTTCAGGTCAGGTTTGACCTCGGCCAGCGCATAATACTTGTGCGCCAGTTCCATCCGAACCTTACCGATGTTATCCATCGCTTGCTTGAGTGTTGAAAAGAAGCGGTTTATATCTTCTTTATCAGGATAGATGCTATATCCGCTCTTATTTTCGGGTTTGATATAAAGTGCCCATCGTTTCTTATCGTCTTGAATCATCTCTACGTGGTCAAATCCGATCTCATTAGCCTGTTTGACTGCCGAAGCCACGTCCAGTGTGGAGAGTTTCTCCATCGCCCAGTTCTTCAGCCGGGCCAACGTAATCATCTTCTCGGCAAAATAACTGTCATCGGGCCGATAACCTAATGCACCATCCGTATTGTAGAAGCGTACCTGCTCGATTCCCTCTTTCTGCAACGCTCGCATGATGCGTCCCTTGTTCATTCCTGGTATCTCGTTATCTACCTCTGTTGATGCCCCTGCTGGGAGAATCACGTCTGCGGTTTTTGCCTGTGGGTCAATAACAAGCACAATTTTTTCGTTTCTTTATCCGGATGCTGCCGAAATCTCGTTGGCCACAAAATAATGTTTGGGCATCTGCTCCTGCATGGTTGAAGTGTCCCGCCGGTTGCGCATGGTGGCGTATTCGATTTTCTCGCCCCGTTCCGCTTTATTGATTACTTCGATGGCATTGTTCACGTCACTTTCGAGGGCGTCCATCAAGTTTGGGTTCTCTTTCAGCTCCCGGCACCAGTATTCCACTGTCTTCAGACTTTCTTCAGACAACCGTGCTGGCAACCCCAGTTCCAACATTTTAATTCCCGAAGCCAGTTCCACGACCAACCGCTCCTGTCTGACGGCATCCTCCGAGGGAGCCACACCGTTCTTCATCACCATACCTTCACGCGCCAACCGTTGTTGGTGTCCGGTAGCACTCACGATTTGCCGCAAGGCTTCCTGTATATAGTCGTGATAATGTCCGAACTCTCTTTGTCGCGGCATATAGACCGCATCCTTATCTGTTTCGTAGTGGGGTACACCGCTTCCGTCCGAACGCACAGGCACAAGGTTGTCCCGCATCCTCAGCAGGAAGTCGTTGAATTGAATATGCAACCGTCGGTTGTCAGCTTCCGTATATCCTCTTTCCACTGCACTGCCATACCGCCGCAACGTCGTTTCGTATCGCTCCTTATCCACGTAAGGTAGTGTCGTCTGGTCAATGTTGAACAAAGTACGAATTTCACGGTTGTGTACACCTTTATATAATTTTTGTTCCTCTTCATACAGTTTCATGTAGTCATCACGGCTAATAACCTGTTCCGGATTATTGCGGTGAACGTACTTGTTCCAATTGTAAAACAAAAATGGAACTCCCTGCTCATTTTCACGCACCGAGGCTCCTTGTGCCTTGGCATCGCTGAATAGCGTGAACTGGTTGGTTTTGCATCCATTTTTATCGGAATGCAACGTCATGAACAGCGCATTGAATGCACTGACAGAAACACCCCTTGGATAGAAGCGTGGGTATCCCTTTCCCGATGCGTTGAGCCAGTGTCCACCATCGGCATTCGAGGCTTCACTCAAAGCCGTAGAAAGCAAGGTGATTTGTTTTTCCTCGGCTTTCTTTTCGATTTGCGATTTTTCTTTCATATCGTTTATTTGATTATAGGATTATTGAATACCCCGTGGGCGCACGATGGTTTCCTGTTTTCCGTCCTCATAATTCCGTGCAGCAGCTTGGCGAAGCTGGTCACTCTTGGCAAGGACAGCATTTGCCAGCGTGTTGAAAGGCAATGCCCCGGTACGGTAGGCTTCTGCTACAACCGGTGACAACTGGATGGTACACGGTACTCGGTCTATCGTGGCAATCAACGTGCTATTTTGCAATACAGGGTTCACGATACGTGGGTTCAGAGCTTCATTCGTATAGTGTCGGTACTGTACATTGTTCCCGTTTGTTACGTTCAGTTTTTCCTCTGTTCGTTCTTTCAAGGCCTCGTGTCCTACCTTATTCAACAGATTCATACCTCCCAGACCAATCAGGAGCATTTTCAGCAACGGGTTACGCACAAACATACCCGCCACAATGCTCGCTATCGGTAACATATTGTTTCCCAAGCGCAACGATTCTGTTTTGCCTGTGAATATTCCCAACAGAACATCAGGGAGCATGGCCATTACATAACCGAGATTACCTGTCATATTACCTATGCCATCCAGTCCCAGCATACCAAGCAGTCCGCCCCAACCGTTTCCGTTTCCCTGTGCTACTTGCGCACTTTGTATCGTTTGTACATGTTGTTCCGCATCATTGGCAGGAACAACAGTTTCATGCTTCTCTTCTTTCATAATTTCATCCTGTTCTGTCCTGACCATTTTCGCTTTGTCACGTTGTTCCAAAGACTGCAAGTAGGCTTCTTCCTGTCCGGGAGCAACAACAATCGGCACATCCTTGTACCGTTCCTCATGTTTCTGTTCTTCCTTGCTCTGTACATTCGGCCACAATAAACCGCTATTCTGGTTTTGTGTCCATTCCATGAAGCCAAAGTCCATGACAGGGATTTTCTTTTTCAGTTGCTTGTTGTCTGTACCAATCGCCGTGTTCTCTTTGATTTGTATTTGGGCTGCCTCTTTGCGAAAATCGTCGAATACGTTTCTGTCTCTGCCGAACACTCCTTTACTGATGCACTGTTCTACTGAAAGGGTATCAGGCTTCTTGCCTTCAAAATGATTGGTGATGGCTGCAATAGCCACATCTGCACCGGTAAACTTTGCCAGTGCCGTCCATGAGCCAGTACCACCCATCATCAGGGTATCTGCGGCTGTGCCCAACATCCATCCGTACCTTTTTCCCATCTGTTCGGGCGGTAAGCTGCTTCGCCTCGTGCCTCTATTTCATCGGTCAGCGGTGAACGGCTTAACGTCTGCGATAATCCCAGCAGACTCGATTCGGCAGCCTTTCGGATGATGTAGTCAGCGGAAGACTTGGGCATACGTTCTTTCACCAACCGGTCAATCATCAGTTCCTCTATCCGGTGGTCCATATAGGCATAGGCGAGGTCACAACCGAGCAGTTCTGACAACTCATTGTAACGTGCCCTTCCGATTTCCTGCACGACGGTATCCCGCCACTGCCCGGCCATATACGCAAGGTCTTGCTGCATTTCCTCGGAACCGGTAATCTCCGTCTTGCACATCTCGATATAGTCCTCTGTTGTTTTGGAGTTCCATTCGCCTGTGACCTTGAGTGCTTGATAGGGGTCGCTCATTGGTTGTGCCGAAGATGCCATCATACTGAGAATACCACCTAAAGAGGTGGAATATTCTTTCATTTCCTCTCCCTGATTCCGTATGAGGTCAGTCCGCGTTTTTGACATGACGGGTGCGATATGGCAGTTGAAATAGTCGTTCACGAGGCGTTCCATTTCTGCAAACCGTCCGCTATGCTTGATTCCGTCCATAGTGTATTATATGTTTATCCTATTCTATTCATTAATAATTGCTCTTTTGTCTGCTCGATGGCGTTGTGGTAAATTTCCATCTGTTTGGGATAAAACTCTTCCAGCCATACATCCTTCTCGATGTTGTCGTGAATGAAGCGTATCGCTTGTTCTCGCTCAATCTCCACCGATGCTTCGCCCTCTTCCCGGTTATTGAACCATGCTTTGGTCCACCAGCGCACACCGGCCCGGTCAGGATATACCGTGACTGCTCTCGGTATGTCAAAGCTCTGAGTGTTCAATTCTGCCAGTGGGTCATCGATACCACTATGGGTCAGGGCTTCGTCGTAGAGCAATACGTAACTGAACGAAGTACACGAT
>VOFK01002939.1_pt1 | contig 142352 bp, 142 predicted proteins | sample 5384121 | NCBI WGS metagenome assembly VOFK01 (sample SAMN12384730, study PRJNA508395) | human gut metagenome | isolation source: healthy gut J | host: Homo sapiens
CTATTACGTATTGCTTTGAGAGATACTTTCTCTATTATATTATCATTATTCATATAATATTGTTTCTCATCATAGTGGAAAACTAGAAAAAATATAATAATATGCAGTTTTCGGCAAGAGTAAATGCTAATAGTTTTAGATAATTATATTGACGTCTGTCTTATTTCTAATTGTCCTTTGATAAGTAATATGAAGTTGTTTATTGGGTTCTGTTAAGAGAAAATAAAGAAAGGTGTATTTGGCTGTTCCTTTGTTTTGATGGCATGTTATATTTCTTTGTTAATATATCTAAATCTATATCTTCTGACCCTGATCTTCCATGGTATAGAACAGTATCTTGAAGCAGGAATTTGGTCTTATATTCAGTATGTTATGGGGTTTGGGTTAAATGGAAAAAGGCCGCGAGTTGTTTTTTCCTACTTTTAATTATTTGGTCTATTTTATAGCAGGGGAGATAATGTTGCGCTATATAGATTTATACATTCTTTTGGTTTTGCTATATATTGGTATTTTTTGCTATAATCCGTTTTGCCACTTATTTAAAAGATCGATAGTAGAAAGATAGTGATTCCTTTGTTGTGGTACACTTGTTTTCCATGGATTTTTACTTACTCTCAACCCATTTTACGACAGTTCCTTGCTTGTTCCTTTTTTATTATGGATTTGTGTTGAATATTTCTTTTATGATAAAAAAAGATGATAATACCATTTGCTTGTATGGTATTATCTCATACTTCGACTATTTTATTTTTTCCTCTTGTTTACTTGCCTTTTTTTTCATAAGGAATTAACTCGTAGATCTATCGTCTTTTTATTTGATAGGAATTTTTACTATTCTTGTTTATTCAACCAATAGCTGAATTTTTAGGTATGTTTGTAGCTGGTAGTGATACTATTTTATCATATGCTTTAAAGCGAGCATCAAGTGATACGACTTTTGAATTGCCTCCTTTAGGCTTATCTAAAATATTATTTTTAATCTTAGAGATAGGAGTATTGCTGTACTATTATATTCAGATTAAAGTAAAACAAATTGATGCTAGTGTTTTAAAGCGACATATAGGTTTAATAAATAGTATTATCATTTTGAATCTATTTATTCTAATAAATATTCATCAATTAGAGCTTAGTAATCGTTTGTTTACTTATTCTGCTGTTCTTTCTGTTTTTCCATTATGCTATTTAGTTCAGAAATATAGATTAAAGGAAAATGTAATTACGCTCTTTTTTGTTATTATGCAACTGTTGCTTGTGTTGTATTTTATGAACTCAATTTATATTTATGAAATACCTTTTGGTATATTAATTAATCCTTTTCATTTATTATTTCAATGATTCTCTCTATTATTGTTCCTCACAAAGATTCATCTGCTTTATTAGAGCGGTTATTAATGTCTATTCCCTCAAATGATGAATTTGAAGTGATAGTCGTAGATGATAATAGTAAAAAAATGTGAAAAAAGAAAAATTTGCGTAAAATAGCATCTACGTATAAATTCCATTTGTATGAAATGAAAAATAATGTAGGTGCTGGAGCTTGTAGAAATTTAGTTCTTTAAAAAAAAAAAGGAGAATGGGTCCTTTTTGCTGATTCGGATGATTATTTTGTGTCCAATATGTACGAAATAATAGGAGAAGGGCTTAAATCAAAAGCTGATATTGTGTACTTTAGAACTGATAGTATTTATAATGATACGGGCAAACAAGCTTATCGTCATGAGAATTATAATCAACTGATAGATACTTATCTAATGAATAAAAATGTTGAGAATCTGAAATTCAAATTTTTGGTTCCTTGGGCTAAATTATTTAAACGAAGTTTGATTTCCTCTTGTGGGGGCTATTTTTGAGGAAATTCCTGCAGGTAATGATATGAATTTTTTTCTGTTCTTGTAGCTCTTTCAGCACATTCGGTGGAAATTGTTGATAAGGTTTTTGTATATAGTTACAGTTTCTCGTGGCTCTATTACTACAACATTTAGTAAAAAAATTTGATTTCACGTTTTCAGGCATCTGTTAGATGTAATAGATTGTTGCGAGAGCATGGCATGGGAAAGTATCAGCAATCTATATTGTATTTTATTGTGAAGGGATACAAATTTGGTTTTAAATATTTAATTCATATGTGGGTGATAATATTGAAAACAAAATCTAATCCTTTTATTGGTTTTAGCAAATTTGTTCATTATAAGAAAGTTCTTCAGGACAGAGAAAATCCTCAATATCTTTTAAAATCAAAATCCTGATTGTAAATGAAATCTAAAACGAAAGTTCGCTTCCTAAATCTTAATATCTCTCTCTCACCCAAAAAGAGCTATTAGAGCAAATGGCCGAAGGTGTACTCTACACCCCCCAACCTCGACCACCTAATAAAGCTTCAGCGCGACAGAGAATTTTTACAACATCTACCAGCGAGCGGAATGGATAGTATGCGATAGCCAGATCCTTTATCTTGCATCAAAACTGTTAAAGCGATCCTTACCGATGGCTATTCCGGGAAGCAGTTTCTTTACGGCATTCTATAACTATCATGCCAATAATCCTAATTGTAAAATTTTTCTGTTAGGAGCAGCTGAAGGAGTTGCTAAAAAAGGCGATGGAGAATATAAACAGGAGAGTAGGGAGGCAAATAGTGGTCGGTGCTCATTCACCCTCTTACGGTTTCGAGAAGAACGAACAGGAGTGTGAAGAACTGATACATATTGTCAATGAAAGTGGAGCTACTGTATTGTTGGTTGGTGCTGGTGCACCCAAGCAAGAAAAGTGGATAGCAAAATACCGTAGCCGTATGTCCGGTGTGAAATTATTTATGGCTCTTGGCGCTACCATAGACTTCGAAGCAGGTAATATAAAAACGTGCTCCTAGAATATTCCAAATCTTGGCGATGGAATGGTTCTATCGCTTTCTGAAAGAACCCAAGCGACTGTTCAGACGCTATTTTATAGATGATATTCAGTTCTTTTTATTATTTTGCCAAACAATTATTGGGGCTTTACAAAGATCCTTTTTGCATAGTTTCCATAAACTATGTAAGGAAACAACGGGTAGGAGCAGAATGAAAGACATCAGCCAGACCATCCCATTCAATATTAATAACACTATTGCTTGCAAACGTTTCATGGAAGCAAAGATAGATGGAATTCTCATAATACTGGGTAGAAAAATGCGATTAATTTGGTTATGCTTTATTGTAACGTCTTTGATTACGGAAGCAGGTGTAGATATTATGGATATTATGTATTTATTGGAAAGATGTAAAGATATACTTGAATATTTTAAAGTCGCATAATAACAAATGTAAAAAATATTTTTATCATATTATTAATTTAGTAAGTTTCTCTCAGACTGTCGAAAAGTTGAATTAAATAAGTTACTATGCTGCAGCGATTAGAAGTTATTGATTTTTTACGAGGATTCTCTATTTTTACCATTGTGTTGATGCATTTGTTGCAAAGTTATCCGATACCTCCGTTTTTAATGGCTGCTTCATCTTTTGGTGGAGCAGGAGTACATGTATTTATCTTGTGTAGTGGATTTGGGCTTTATTTATCATACTTAAATAAACCGCTTACTTATAGTCAATTTTTAAAACGACGTTTTTTAAAAGTTTATTTGCCATACATAATAATTATATTGGTAAGTGCTCTGATTCCCTTTTATGTAAGCAGTCAAAAATTGGCTCATAATTGAAATCTCTATCTTCGCTGCGAACAAAAATTTTAGGATTTATGTATAGCAGTGAAGATCTTGAAAGGTTTTACTTTCAGTACCAGACCGAGGCTTTGCCTCATGGAGAATCTCTCCAATCGTTTTGTGTTAAGAACAAAGTTCCTTATAACATCTTTCAGAAATGGTACAGGGATACCGGAAAAAAGTAGTTGAAGTCCAGGTTGATGGTGGTCCTGTAATCGGTCATGAGGAACAATCCGGTGCCATTGATCAACCTCAACCGGTATCACCAGGCAGAACTGATCACCCTGTTCGTATTTGGGGTTGAGATTCGTATCAGCAATGGCTTGCATTTGTTCCAAAAGAATTTAAGCTACCGGATTTGGTTCGTATGGTAGAGAAACAGGAGGGGTTATGCTGAGTGTTACCGGTCTGAATCATTTTTATTATGTCCGTGATTTCACCGATATGCGTTGTAAGCACAGCCGTGTGTTGTCTATCATTCGTGAACGGCTTCACCGGGAACCCAGAGATGGGGATGTCTTTATAGTCATGTCTCGCAATCGCAGAATAGTCCGTATGTTTTCATTTGATAATCGTTCATATAGTCTGTTTGAAAAGAAGTTTGTTGCCGGTTATCAGTTCATGAAAGTTGAGCGAAATGGGGCAGATACTGTTTATCGGATTGCCTGGAAGGACGTGGTTTTGATTCTTGAGAATCCTATAGTTAAAACATTAAAAATCAGATAATCAATCTATTTATCCACTTGCGGTTTTGCGATTATTTTATTACCTTTAATGCTGTAAGTCAAAGGTTTAAGGTATGATCGATCTGCAAGATATAATTACAAGAAAACGAGAGTTGTTGAGTCGGGAAACCTACTCACGCAACCCTATAAATTATAGTGCAGGTATGGCAGAGGATCAGAAAGACCGATACATACAATACCTTGCTGAGCAAAATCAGGATCTCAGGTTGACAGGTGATGCCATGAGGCTTGTTTTGGAGGATTTTATGGCTCAGATGAAAGAACTGAAGGATCAGATGTCATCCATGCAATCGAAACATGTTGACCTTGAGAATCGGTTGTCAGAAGAGCATAAACTTCGCAAATCGGCTGAACGTAAGATAAAATCACTTCAGGAAAAACTTGATTACGCCAATCAGGAACGTTTTGGTGATAGACGTCAAAAGATACAATCTAAAGCTAAAACAAGTGATTCAGACCGCCGGAAGGAGAAGGATGATTATGATGGAACCGATGATACGCTTCGCACGGATTCGGTTGGTCATGTTCCATCCCAAGAGTTAAAAAGAGCCTTCCGGGAAAGACCGTGACTTGTCCAATCGCCCTGACGGTTATAAAACGATGGGGGTAGCCGGAGAAGCGACAGAGCATCCTTCCGATTTGACAAAGGTTCCCGGTCGGATCATTGAAAGGAGAATGGTACGGGTGTTCAGTTTCCGTACTTTCCTTACGGAAGAATGTTTTGAGATGGTTCATTATGCAGAGCCTGGTAAAAAGCCGAAGTGGGGCTATTTCCCTTCTGAAGGCCATCCGGATGTAGTAACCAGTTTTGAAGGCACTAGGGCCACTCCTGAATTTCTGCAGGCTATCGCCTATGAAGTTTATGTAAAAAGAATGTGACTTTTGGTCTTCTTCACCAATGGCTGACAGATATGGGCATGACCATTTCTAAAAAACACGTTGCGCAACTGGCTTAAGAAAGGTAAGACATACCTGGACGAACTGGTTTGTGTATTGAAGTCTATAGCTTTGGAAAAAGATTCGATTGTGAACTGCGACGAGACCTGGTGGTAAAAGTGCGTAAATACGATCACTATAAGAAGTGCTACATTTGGGTTCTGGTCAACAAGGCCCGGAAAACAGCCATTTTCTTCTATGAGAATGGCTCGCGTGGTCGTGATGTACTTACAGACTTTTTGGGCGATGCAGAATTGAAGAGTATAATGTCCGACGGATACAATGCTTATGTATTTATCGGCAATGAGCTGAAATCAGCCCGGTTTAAAGATACTGTCCACCAAGTTTGTATGTCTCATGCCAAGAACAAGTTTGTCAAGGCTTCCAATCAGGGTGGTGAACCGACTGCAGAACGCTTTTTCCGAAATTTTAAAGGAGTTCTTTATGAGGGAGCGTAAATACGATGATGCCGGATTAACTCCCCAAGGAAAGGTTTCAAGAAAGGCAAAGCTTGGAAACGAAGGAACTCCTAATAGAGCTGCGCAGTTTGTTAGATAGTGAACAGTCAAAGGATTCAGAATTTAGAAGCCGGTATTATAAAGAAGCTCTCAATTATCTGAACCGGTTCTGGAAAAGAGATCTTTGCTTACCTGGATGATGGTGAATTACCGATAGACAACAACCTGGCTGAGCGAACCATTCGAAAGCTGACCACTCAACGCAACAATTCACTTCATTATGGTAGTGATGCCGGTGCAGAGATGGCAGCAACTTATCACAGTGTGATAGGAACGGTAAAGCTTCATGGCAGTTCTATCTGGAACTTCATCGGAACTTTTTTCAAAAATATCTTTAACGGGTGCAGGGATTATGTTAACATGGTTCCTGACAAAATCACTTTGGCTGCCAGCCAATGTTAAATTCAAAACTAATTAATTAACAAAACTCGGTTTAGGGCACTGAAAAGTGCCCTTTCGAAGGGGGATGCCCTAAATTGAGTGCTTACCCCTTTTATAATACTTCATCAGATAAACTTCTCCAAATACTTAGTCATATATTTCTCTTTAAAATGTTTTTTAATGATTTGGAGAATTCTTTTGGAGGGCAGATGTGGTTTGTTTCAACAATAATTCAATTTTATTTGATATGGCCTTTTTTGTTGAAATTGTTTAATAAATCGATCGGGGTGATTTATGCTTTGTTAATAAGTATGTTGTGGGCTACTATTGTAGCGATGCTTGGGAAAAGCGATGTACGTGTATGGAATAGTTTCTTTTTACAATATCTTTGGGAATTTGTTTTAGGCATGTATTTAGCTAAATGCTATAAACTTAATTCTGAAATAGTCAATTTATTGAATTTTAAGATATTAGTTCCTGTTTGTATACTATGTGTTGCTTTTACAGGAGTGGCCGGGTTAAAAGGAGGTATTTGGAAACTATATAATGATATACCTTCTATGATTGGATATTTGTTCACATTGTTGATTATATATAAATTACATATAAAGCCTATTAATGGGTTATTTGTACTGACTAATAAGATTTCTTATGAATGGTACTTAGTACATATGTTGGTATTTAGTTGTACTTTTTATTATTTGTATAAGTTGGAAACTTTCGGTATGGTAGCAATAGCTGTTATTTCATTTATTTTTTCGTATGTTGTAGCCTGTTTATATCATTGGATTCTTAGTAAGATGAAGATATTTTGAAATAAAAAGAATTGGTTATAGATGAATGCCTAATGAAAGACACCAGCTAGACCATCCCATTCAATACTAATAACACTATTGCTTGCAAACGTTTCATGGAAGCAAAGATAGATGGAATTCTCATAATAATGTGTAGAAAAATACGATTAATTTTAGTATGCCTTATTGCGATTAGTTCGTTACGGAGTCAGGCACAGGCACTATACGGCACAACGGGACTTCTTCATGCCCCCACTGCCGAGATGCAAAAAGACAAGACATTTATGGCGGGAGGGAATGTGTTACATCTTGTTCCGTTGCAGTATATCAGTAGTAATGAGATAAAATACACATTCAATTATTATTTGAACGTAACCATCTTTCCTTGGCTCGAAGTGGGATACACCTGCACCATCAATTATGCAAATCATGGCTCCACTTATTTTCCGGAACAGTCTTGGGGAAAGTACACCAATCAGGACCGTGCCTTCAATGCTCGCCTGCGGTTATGGAAAGAAGGCTGGTGGAAGTCTTGGACTCCGCAGATAGTCCTTGGTTTGGACGATCCCACCTCGCATGAATCATACGGTGGTGGGGCCATTAAGTTCGATGAGGACGGTATGCAGAACAATCATTTTACACGATATTATCTGGTAGCAACCAAACATTTCAGTTTCACCGGGGTAGGAACGCTGGGCGTTCACGCCGCATACGTGGATTACCGTGCCTGCTGGTTCCCTCATTACAGAAGGCCTGCCGCGGGGGTGAATTTCAAATTCAACCTATTGCCGGAAGACAACCTGGCAGTGAAAGCTTTGAACGGGCTGGATCTGATGGCCGAATATGACGCCCGCACAGTGAACATCGGGGCGCACTACCAGCTTTGGAAAGACTACATCAACCTGATTGCCGAATTGAACAACGGGAAATACTTCTCCGGTGGCATTTACTTCAAAATCCATCTGAAATAACTTAATTAATGTTCATTTCTATGCCTAGTTTTCAGAAGATTATAGACATACTGTCCAATGCGTTCAGCATATTGGATTTTTCCTATATTGTTTCCGGTGGTTTTACATTGGGTATCGTTCTGTTTGACCTTCATTATCATTACTATGAGTTCTTTATACGAAACATATCCATAACTATTGTTTGCGGAATATTTTTGGCATACATTTGCGGACTTTCTTCTTGGATAATCGGGAGACTGATTCGAAAAATAGTTCAAAATACAGATAAAGATTTTGAAGAAACCTACGACAGAACAATGAATGCTTTGGCTTCTAATGCTTTATCTTTATCAGTTTCGGATAAAAAACTAGCCTATAGTTACATGTGGATTGAATTACATAAAAAAGAAGAAGCCAAAGAACAGATTATCTTTATGAACAGAATGTGGGTAATGCAGGCTGTTTTTGAAGGATTGATTTTTTCTTTTATAGTAGCTATAGGTGTATTGATAGATTTAAAATGGGGACTGAACAAGGATATATCATGGCTCGAGTTCATTGTCATTTTCGCTGTATTGTTATCATCGGTATGGTTGTCTGCTATAGAAGCCAGACGATATGCCAGAACCCAAATAAGAGAAGTGATATTAAGCTATTATAGCTATTGCTGTTAACCGTAATTTTTGTAAGATGGAGAATAAAGTAGTTTTAGATTTTTCCAAGTGTGATTATTCGGACGCTGCACCCTATGACGAACAGAGCCTGATACACCGTTCCAAAATGAGACAGATTATGCGAATGTGGGATCAGTTGTATGACAATGCCATAGAAGTTGGGGAAAATACTGATTTTCATAGATTTCATAGTACTATTTCTGTTTTTGCCAGTCGTGGGGCAGGGAAAACAACTTTCTTATTGTCTTTTCTATATAGAATAAAAAGAGACAAGGGAAAGGATATATTATGCTTAAGTCCTATAGATCTTTCATTGATTGAAACGAAACAACATCCGTTTATCAATATATTGGCCGCTATTCAGGAATGTGTGGAAAACGCTTTGAACGAAAATTATTATTCCGTCAGAGACAAGCGCTTTGAAGAACAGAAAAAACATGCTGACTGTTATAATGACTTGCTAAAGGCATTGCCTTTTATTGATGGCATAGGTAAAGATAATGTATATGACGGATGGGATGATGAAGAATTCATTTCTATACAGGGTATGAATAAAGCCAAGGCTTTTAATAATTTGGAAGAGAGATTCCACATCTATATCAGAGAAACGTTGAAGTTGCTGGATAAAAAATGTATTGTGATTCCTTTTGATGATATTGATACGGATTTTAAGAAAGGATTTGAAATATTGGAAGTGTTGAGAAAGTACATTACTTCCGGGCAGATAATAACCATACTGACCGGAGATTTGGAACTTTATAGCAAACTGGTAAGAAAAGCCAACTGGAAATGTTTTGATGATGACTTCTTGAAAAAGGAAATGGAGTATGCCGGACATAGAAAAGAGGAATTTGCGGAAATGATAGACCAATTGGAAAATCAATATCTGATTAAACTTTTGAAACCGGAATACCGAATACATTTAAAAACAATCAGAGAGTATCTGGAAGAGGATGATTATTCTTTGGAAGTAATCTATACGGATACGAAAAAGGGAAAGGCTATTGTCAAATGTTATAAGGATTTGTTGAACCGTATCGGGATATCATCGGGAAATGAAAGGATTAATACTGAAATATGCCATTTCCTGTTAGGATTATCTTTGAGGGGACAGGTACGTATCCTGACTTTATTGAACTTCAATTCTGCCCAAAAGGAGAAAATGGATATAACTACAGGACTGCTGAATGTTTTTGCAAATGACATCAATCAAAAGGCGGCAAATACTAAATTGTTGATTAACGGGACACCTGTGTATACTATTGAAATGCTGAAGTTCCTGATACATGCTAATGCATTGTATACAGGCAGTAACTTCCTTCCGGAAACCAATGATGATATATTGAACAAGGCTCTTTTTGCTGTCGGAACTAAATTCAATCAATTGGTACGAAAAAATCGTTTCCTGATTTTTGATTATTGGATACGTTTGTCGTATATAGAGGTTTTAAGCGAAAGGCTGGGAGGAAAGCTGTCGGACCGGAGTATGGTGCGTGACTTACTTGAATTTTCACAATTGAATGCTAATATCAATTTACTGAAGAGTGTAGGGTTGGCACAGGCCTTTTGTAACAGCAAGTTGAATAGGAACAAACAGGAGAATGTTGAAACCATGGCGGGAACTATATTTATAGGCAACAATGCTCCTGTCTTGCTGTCGGAAAGCAATCAGGTGCTTTCCATGCTTCCTATGTTGGGGACAATAGATACGCGGCAACATGAGAATGTTTTTCTTTCTGTTTACAGGTTGCTGGCGATTATCAGAGAAACCTTGTTTTACAGTAAGAACAACGGTTCGGACAGTTTAGAAGAAATGTTATCCAAAGAAGCTCCATATAGTAATTTCCTGCAACCCTTCTTCTTGGATCCGGTGAGTCGGAAAGAAGGATTGGCCAATTGGAACGATGTCACCATAGATATAAAGGAGGATGATTTGTGGACAACCATTATTAGAAAATTGAAGGAGTGGTCGGCAGATATGAGTGTGGAGGTTTCGACATCATTACTCTATCATATTTTTATCCGGTTCTATAATACGATGTTACAGATAGATGAAGATGATAAATATAGAAGTGCCGGTATGAAATTTAATGCGTATATTGTGGCTCTGCTGAATGCTGCATTGGTGGAAGAAATGGCCGAATACGGAATTCCCAATATGAACTTTAATGTAATAGGGGATATTGAGACCATCTATATTCATAACAGAAAGGCGGCATCTTCTAAAATGACGATAAACGGTAAAACTGATTTTTATAAATGGCTTTCAGAATGTCCTCTGCTAGAGATTTTTTTGAATCCCTTTTTAAAATACTTGATGCAAAATGATATTGAGGAGAAAGAACAGTACTTGAATGAATTGTTAAAATATGATCAGATGAATAATAAACTGGCTTTATTGCTAAAAAAGCAGGAGAATGTGTTGTGGAAATTGAAAAGGTATAATGGAATTCAAGAGTGGATAAAGTATTTTATCCAATTGAAGGAAGTGGAAGAAAAATTGTCAACATACAATACGTCTGAATTTTTGTTACCTGGGGAGGAAGAAGAATTCCAGCAATTGCTGAAAGAGAAACAGACTCTTCGTAAAAAGACAAAAAATATAATAAAGGTGGATGAATTAGAAGTCTTGCTACATAATGGCATGGATGAGATGCAGGTGGATTTCATAAAAGATGATATATCAAATAAAATGAGCGAGACAAAACTTGGTCTTAGGGAACTGTTCAATGAAATAAACTTGTTGAAAGGAAAAATAAAAAATGTAGCTGATTTTGTAAAAGCGAATTATGAATCACTGCATCAGTCTGATTCTCCTGTCTTTGCTATTCTGAATGCAATCTATATCTGATAAAGATGATTCCGATATTATCTCAACTATTGTGTGATAACGAAAGCTTGTTTGAGTATGAACGTTATTGGGGAACAAGTAGACAGGTGTCCATCGGACAGGTTCAGCGAAGGTTGATTGCACTGGAAAGACAAAACGCTCCTCTAAAGCATGATTCTTATTATGAAGGATTGGCAAAGAATGCATTAGCGGCTTACCGGGATTTGCCAGACTTGATAGGAGGGATTCCTTATGACCTTGCCAAAGAATATTTGATATCGGTAAATCACGAATTATATGTAAAGGCTGATCGTTTTACAGAATGGATGGAACTGATAAAGCAGTTTCCCCCTTTGTTACTGATTTCCGCTTTCTTTGCGGATAAGTTTACATCGGCATTACAAAAGGATAGGAGGAAAATGATGGAGTTTGCCAACTGTTTCTTGAAGCAGTTCAAACATACGGTCCAGTTACTTCCATACATACCGGCATTTAACTATATAATGGAGAAGGAAGGAGGGCTGAATGACTTGCATCTTCATTTGAACGGAACAACAGAGACGGATGTGTTATGGAATTTATTGTTGAGGAGTCCTTATAAGATGACGAAAGATTATCAGGATGCGTATGAAAGTAAAGCGGCAGTCAGGAAATTGTCGGAACAGATAATCTCGGATTTTACACCTCTCAGATTGTATGAGCGGATGAAGCAGGCGGCGGACTTGCGCGGCAGATTAATAACACAAATAGCTATTAGTAATGGCTTGATTAAGGAGGAGGAGATCATAAAAAGGGAAAAAGATTATTCATCTCCGGTTAGATTAAGAAATTTGTGGGGGGATTTTGGGGGGATGAGTGAAACTGGGATGATGATAGATGAATTGCTGTTCTGCTTGTGTGTCATGAGTGAAATGAGGAATTATCATGATACCAAAGTGGCGGGTATGTTCCATCATTACTTGTTGATAAAAGGCATGGTTCATCGGTTTGTGGTGATGCAACGGCTTCAAGTGGGATTCCCGCAATTCCAGCTCTTGACAGAAAATTCATTTAGGTGGCATATTGAAGAGTTTTATGAAAAACGTTTTTTACAGCTGGCAGGATGTAACTTTTGTACAAAGCTAGCTTTAATCGAAGGCCGTTTTTCTCCAAAGAACTCATCCGTAGAAAACAGTTTACTGGTTAGCAGAATACGAAGAGGTTTCGAAGAGGCTAAAAGAAAATCGGAATTTTTGAAGGATACGGATTTGCGATTGATTGCGCATTTCATAAAGCGTCCGGAAAAAACGTTCGAGAAGAAGTTTAATATCAGATCCCGTTTCCTGCGAAAGGAACTGAAAAGAAAAGCCATTGCTTTGGCCGTTTTTTTGAAAGAAAGTCCTGATAACAAACAATATGTAGTGGGAGTCGATGCGGCTGCTAGTGATTTGATGCAGGACCGGAGGTTTTTGCACAAACGTATCGTTTTTTAAGAAACCAGGGAGTGAAACATTTCACTTTTCATGCAGGAGAGGATTTTAGCCACTTAGTGAGTGGACTGAGAACTATTGTAGAAGCTGTGATTTTTTTAGACTTGTGGCCGGGCGACCGTTTAGGACATTGTACGGCGATAGGCATATCACCTGATTTGTGGATACGGAGAATTGGGAAAATATGTTATTTGCCACAAGGAGAGTGGTTGGATGATTTGGTATTTGTATGGAAACTGATACGTGAATCAAAACATGAAGGGTTGCAACATCTGGTTCTGCCTCTTGAGAGTGAGATTGCGGAATATTCTTATAAGGTATATGGGAAGTATTATCTGCCCTATTTGTTGAGCAAAGCTTGGGAGTACAGGCAGTATGATCCGTTTCTTCTTTTGGAAAAGGGGGATATGCGTTATGATAGCTGGTATTCCAATTATTCATACGAGCAGTATAATGATATACAAACTGAGTTTGGCAAGTCTGGGATCAAACCAATTATAGAAGCTTATCATGCATCGACAAATGGGCGGAAGTACTTGGGAGATACTGTAAACAGCCGGAAGAATTATGATGAAGTGATAGAAATAGAAACGGATAAATTATTTAGTTCTGATGTATTGGGAATTATACAATTGCTAATTTTGGAATATCTTGCCAAGAAGGAAATTGTTATTGAAGCTTTGCCTACAAGCAATTTATGTATCAGTCACTATCAACATTTAAAAGAATATCATTTGGAGAAATGGCTTGAAGTTGACGAAGAAAAAAGATTGCTTCCGTCTGTCGTGTTAGGTAGTGATGACCCGGGGATTTTCATGACAAATATATATAATGAATATGCATTGGTCTATATGCATTTAGAGACATGTAATTGTTCGGCTTCCCGTAAAATGGAGAAGATTCTGAATTTGCATAGCAATAGTAACATCTATAAATTTTGTAAAGATGACAAACGATAAAAGGGCATGTATCGCTTTTATTTGTGGAATGAAAGTGAATCCTTATCGTAACAAACAAATGGTCTTTGATTATTCAAAGGGTGAATATTTTCATTTCTTGGTTATGCATCGTTCTATTTCTGGAATTCATGTATTTGATTATCAGAGAAACGGACATGTAAAAGGAGCTTTTGACATGCTTTTTGATTATGTAGCCAATTATCATGTTACTATAGAATGGAATAAATCAAAATTTCAAGGATTTGATTATGAATCTCAATGCTATTTTACAGGTAAGGTCGATAATCAAAATATTGAGATGTTTGATTATGAGAACGCTAGTTATTTTCTATATCAAATGCTTTGATTGTTTTTTTAGTAAGCACTCAATTTAGGGCATCTCCTTTTGCCTAAACACTTTTTCAAGTGCCTATACACAGAATGGTTAAAAAAATAACTTGCTTGTTAACTGTTGGCATATTGCCAATCCTATTTTATGTAAGCAGTCAAAAATGGCTATTAATTGAAAGTCCTATCTTCGCTGCCAACCAAATTTATAGAATTATGTATAGCAGTGAAGATCTTGAAAGGTTTTACTTTCAGTACCAGACGGAGGCCTTGCCTCATGGAGAATCTCTCCAATCGTTTTGTGTTAAGCACAAGGTTCCTTATAACATCTTTCAGAAATGGTTCGTTAGCATCCAAAAATGACGTATAGGATAACTGATATAAAAGTTAGATCTTTGCTTTCGTTAAATCAAAAGCCAAGTTTATGTATAGTTACAATGATTTTGAGCGTCTATTTTTGCGCTATAAATTGGAAGGTATCCCTGCGGGTGTTTCTATTGAGAAATTTTGTATGTCCAGCCAAGTTCCTTATAACCTATTTTCCAAATGGTACAAGGATATCCGGAGGAAGATAGTTCCTGTTCAGGTTTTGGGTGCTCCCTCCACGGAATCAGAAATGCCGGAAAGTCCTTCGCTAATCCCGGAACAAAAGCCAGAATCGGCTCCTCGGCTTTCTTCGCCTGCCGAACTTCGAATCCTGGTGGATATCCGCATGAGCAATGGTGTTCATATTAGTCAGAAAAATTTAAGCTACGAAGGTTTGAAAAGCTTGGTGGAGAAACTGGAGGTCTTATGTTGAATATTACAGGACTAAACCGTTTTTTCTTTGTTCGTGATTTTCATGATATGCGCTGTAAATATGATAAGGTCTTATCCATCATCCATCAGCAGTTGAACCGTGAGCCGGAAGATGATGATGTCTTTATCGTGATGTCTAAAGGTTTACGTCTGGTTCGTTTGTTCAGCTATGACCGACGGTCTTACAGTATGTTTGAGAGACGTTTTAGACCCGGATACCAGTTTATGCAGGTAACCTATAATGGTGCTGAAAGTATTTTGCCGTATTATGAGTGCCGACAATAGAGTTTGTGCCGAACGTTTTATTCGTCCATTGGTTGGTGAGCGTAAGCACTCGTTATTCTTCGGAAGTGACAAGATGGCCAGCGTCTCAGCGGTATATCATACCATCATCTCCACTTGCAGGATGCAGGGTGTGTCTGTGCTTGATTATTTCAAGAGATTTTTCAGTGAAATTGTTAAAGGACGTAGGGATTATGAATATTTGTTACCCTTGACAATCGGACTGGAGTAATAACAAATGTTAAAAATAAGTACCTTTTTTGACGTTATTTATTGGAGAACTGCCTTGTGGCGGCTTTCCTTGGGGTACACGTCAAAATTGGACTATAACATAAAAAAACTAAAATATAATTGCTTCATTATTGGATAAGCGGAATATAATTTGTTTCTTTGTCATACAATATATTAAGCTAATACCATTATGCAAAAAAATGAGATTATCCATTCCATTCGTGAAACGGCTCGTCAGGTGATGCCTTCAGGGAGTCGTGTCATTTTATTCGGTTCTCAGGCTCGTGGGGATGCACATCATGAGTCCGATTGGGATATTCTTATTTTATTGGACAAATCTCGCATATATAATGAAGATTTTGACCGTGTAGCTTATCCACTGGTTGAATTAGGTTGGAAAATCGGTGCGGATATCAATCCATTGATATATACTTATACAGATTGGCAAAGACGGAGTTTCACTCTTTTTTATAAGAATGTAGAACAGGAGGGAATTGAATTATGCCACTAAGTATAGAAGAAAAGAAATCTATTATTGCTTACCGTGTTCAAAAGGCTGATAGCGTTTTTATTGAAGCTTCGGACAATGCTACCATGAATCATTGGAATTTGGTTGCAAATCGTTTGTATTATGCTGTCTTCCACATGGCTTCCGCATTATTGATAGATAAAGGTTTTACATCTAAGACCCATAGCGGTGTAATTTGTTTGTTGGGGCAGGAATTTGCAACTAAAGGGGTTGGACAAAGATGAGATGCGTTTGGTCTCTCGTTTACAGAATATGCGTCATGCCGGTGATTATGATGACATGTTCGATTGGGCTGAAGAAGATGTAAAACCTCTTTTTAACCGAACTGAACTTTTAATCAAAAAGATGAAAAGTTTATTATCGTTGGTGGAATAGTATGTTTCATTTTGTTAATCTTACCCTTCTTCATAATATCGGATTGGCATGGGCCAATCGTTGAGAAATCGCTTAAATTATTAGCTCAAATGTTTTTTAGGCACTTTTCAGTGGCTAAAATCAAATATTTACAATTCAATCTTACGATACATCCCAAACCCCAGTGAATACAGGAGATAAGGACTATTGCCATAGGGGTTGGATACTTATAATATGACGGTTACCGTTCGTTACCTTTATTCTTTTCCGTTTTGCGGACTTCCCGTAGTGAAGGTGGGGATAAACTTTGACTCGGAAAGTCACACTTTGAGTGATTGGATTATAGAGGGATAGACAATAATAGGTCCTGTCTGAATTCGGTGGAGGAACAGTTCATAACCGCCGATAAAATAAATTTATAAAGATAGAATATTTACTATAGGCTGTATGCGATAACGTATGCGGCCTTCCTTGTTTTTGTTGTCGGTAGCGACTGGCATCCGTATAATGTATTGCAAGAACGATTGTCTTCGTGACTACCAGCAGGAGATGAAGCTCAGGCTCTTTGAAGAGTGGGAGCTTCACCGGAGTGTGATGGTACAGATGCCTACAGGCACGGGAAAGACACACCTGCTGGCTGCCATAGTGAGGGAGTTCTTGTGTGGTTCCGGTAGCCGGGTATGGATTGTGGCGCATCGTCGGGAACTGGTGGAGCAGATAGAGGAGACGGTTTCCCGTTATGGAATGGGGAGGGAGGACGGAAGTGTGAGGGTGATGTCCATCCAGTGGTTGTCACGAAACCGGAAGATTGTGAACGGACAGCCGGATTTGATTGTTATTGACGAGGCACATCATGCCCTGGCAGAAACTTATCGGGAGCTTTGGAAGAGTTATCCGGAGGCGAGGAAATTGGGTATGACCGCTACCCCCTGTCGGCTGAACCGCAAAGGATTCACGGATTTGTTTGATACCCTGATTACCTCATGGAGTATTGCGGAATTTATCGGGAGGGGCTGGTTGTCGTCCTTTGACTATGTGTCCATCCGTGCGAACAGCAGGGAACAGCGGCTGGTTGACTCGTTGAAGAAGCGGGGTGCGGACGGGGATTACCAGGTGAAGGAAATGAATGCGGTGCTGAACCGGGAAACCGGTATCCGCCAATTGTATGAGAGCGTCCGTCGATATGCCGCTGGGAAGAAAGGGATAGTCTATGCCGTGAGCATCGCACACGCCCGACAGATTGCGGCTTATTACAGCCTGCATGGCGTGGAGTCTGTTGCTATCGACAGCAGGACCCCCGCTCTGGAACGCAAGGAACTGGTAGAGGATTTCAGGCGGGGAAAGATCAGCGTGTTGGTCAATGTGGATATTTTTTCCGAAGGTTTTGACTGTCCCGATGTGGAGTTCGTGCAGCTGGCACGTCCCACGCTTTCGTTGGCGAAATACCTGCAACAGGTGGGCCGGGGGCTGCGGAAGTCGGATAATAAGGAATCATGTATGCTGATAGATAATGTGGGCTTGCACCGGATATTCGGTCTGCCTGTCCGTGACCGTGACTGGGAGGCGATGTTCGAAGGACGGATGGCGGGAAATGCTCAGCCCTGGACACGGATGGAGAACAGCGGGCTGTCTGTGTCTTGCTCTCTATCGGAAGATAGCAAACAGAATGAAGGACTGGAAATTGTGATGACACACAACTGTCTGCTGGATGCTATTCGGAAAGGGGATTTGATTTGTTTGGGAGGAGGTGGTCCGGTCGGTGGGGAGCAACGGACTGCTTTGAAAGCCTGTCATGACCGGCAGAGTGGTTTGTGGGGCTTGAGGTGCGGGAACAAAATCACAGTGATTCCTCAATACCGGGAAGTATTTGATATTTGTGCAAACCGGGCTGCTGTCCGTTTTGAGGACGGCCGGACAGGAGTGGTGGATGATTCCGGAACTCCCCTGATGGTAACAGACCGCTGCCGGAGATTGAGATTCCTGAAGGGAGAACTTCTTTCTGTCACCAAAGAGGATGGGAGTGACTGTTATACCGATTTGAAGACAAACAGAACTTATCAGGAGAGGCCGGTGGTTTTTTCATACGGCGGCATAGAGCTGCTGCGGGTGGGGGGAGACTTTCCATAGCCGCACGCGGAAGGCGTATACCTCTATGCATGGTTTGCACAAAGACAGTCTTTGTTTTTATGGTTTCTACTTGAAGATACCGGATTACCGTGTTCGAAGTCTTGCCGGCTAGTTGATCCTGTGTGGTCTGCTATATTTGATGTCTTCGCCTGCGTGCTGGAAGGGGATGATGAAGAGGTGTACTGGTGTTGTGGTTGTTTGGCGGATCGGAGCATTGTGGTGATGGACGGGGAAGGAAACTATTATCATGTGGAGAAAGGAAAGGGGAAGCGGTATATAGCTTGTAATGCTCCTAAGGCGGGCGAAGCGGATTTTGCCTCCCGTGGTGGAAGGTCTGAGGAAGGAAGCCGGGCGGCGTGCGGAGAGCGTACAGCGGGAACGGCAACAGAATGAGGAAGAGAGAAAAAGGCGGGAGAGGCTGGAGGAAATAAAAAGATGTCCTTCCTTTCCGGATGGGGATGAAGTGGGGGCTGAAATGGGGAGATCGTATCGTAGTGCCTCCTTGTTACCGGAATATCTGTATTCCTGTAGGCGGTTATTGTGCTTTTTGAAGGGGATGCCTGCCAGTGGGGGGGTGATGGCACTGGATGGAAAAGTGGTGGTGGAGGCCAGATATCAGAAGGTGGAGATAGAAAAGGATGGAACGGTGCATCTGACCATCATTCCAGGTAAGGTAAAGACCATCAAACTTTGACGGATATTGAATTGTTTGGGTATGGAGTGGGTAAATTTCAGTATATCACGGGTATTTGATGAGGAGAGCAATTAGTGTAAAATAGTTTTTACGCCTTGATGTTATAATCTTTACATAAAAGAAAACAATTCTACCGTTGAAGCTCTTACGTGGGATACCGCTTTCAAGAACATAAACGAACCAAGCGGATGGGCCATGAAAGGGATACATGAAGAAGCCTACTAATAAATCCGGCATCAATTGACATAACAAAATCGGATAACTGAAAAATTATCCGCTTTTAGTTTCTTTATTTCGAAAGAAAGATATATATTTGCAACGCTTTTTCAGAAAAGCACCCGATATTGCAGAAAAAACAGTTGCCGAAATGGCTCAGTTGGTAGAGCAATTCATTCGTAATGAATAGGTCCCGGGTTCGAGTCCCGGTTTCGGCTCAAGAAGCGGTATTCTACCGCTTCTTTTTATTTTATATAGTTCTCTTTTCCATATAATAAAGCCCTTCTCCACGGTCACCATTCTCTAAATCAGTTAACTCTACTTTAAATATTCGGTAGGGGAGAATATTTTTCTGGTGTCTGGGCATATCCACGGTCAGCAGATAGGCATTGCCGTATTCGGTAGCATCGAAGTACTCTTTTATCTCTTGTTTCATCAGAACAGGTACTTCTTCTCCATTTATCCAAACGATAGCTTTTAATTTGTCAGCCGATGGTGCCAGCAAAACGCCTTTGGCTTGTTTGCTTAAACCTGTTTGCTCAATCTTGCTAAGATCCTGTGCATGTACAAGTGAGGATTTTTCTTCTTTTTGCCATTGCAGGGTGCGGGTCAGACTCATGGGTCGAACATATATCTGATAGGTGGGCATGCCTCCAGGGATGTGGAAAATACGTAGTCCATAGACTTCCATACGATGATAGCGAATGTTGAGAGTGGTATCACGATCGGCAATGAAATTCCATGCCCAAAATTCGAGACGTTGGTCTTTTTCCGCTAGTCCGGGTTTTACGGTATGTGGGTAGGTAGACATATTGATAGCTCCCATACTTTGATATTTTCCTTTAGGAATACGGGTGGTGTAGTATCCGTTTTTGTCAGTGATGGCTTGTTTAATGTCATCAAAAGAGGGGCTCTGCCAAAAGATGGAACAACTGTCAATGGGTTGTCCGTTATAATCTGTTACTTGTCCGCGTATGGTTACTGAATCCCGTTGTTGTGCATATCCAGCAGAATAAAGAAAAAATAGGATAAAAAGGAGAATCAATTTAGGAATAAAAGGTGTTTTCATTATTTTATCTGTTAATTGTGTTTTTAATGTGTATCTTTTTCACTTCTCACCACTTCCCATCCTTTGAACTGTATCAGGACTTTATGTAACGTGGTTCCTTGAGCCAGATACAGCACTTTTCTTCAAAATTATCATAATAAAAAGAAGCGTAATCCTTTATGAACACGTAGAGGACAACATTGCAATAAGTCTCAAAACATTTTTCCAGTCTTTCCAATGAAACCCCTGTCTTTGAGAAATCAAAATAAATCATCTGGAAACGGTTGCGCTGGTCGGTGGAATTCTTACCAATCCATAGTCCGCTGAATAACTTTCGAAACGGTCTTTGCAAAATGTCATAGTAGGCTTTCATTATGCTTAGGAAAAGGCTTTTTCCGAAACGGCGCGGACGTATCATAAAGATATAGCTGGCTGTATCTTCAATCAGGGGCAAATACATGGTCTTGTCCACATAATAATAATTTTCAGTCCGCATCCGCACAAAGTCCGAGATGCCGTAAGGGATTTGAGGCGCTTTTTTTGTTTCCATCTTTCTTCTTCTCTTTTTTATAGCTATACAAAGCTACACCATTTTTTTCTGATACCCGGCATGGAAAGGGCTGTTTTTTCCACTCTATTTCGAAAACGTTGGCAAAAGCACCGCGCAGCCTTCCTCTTTTCGAAGGCAAGGCCGCGCAAGATTTCGGGGTGCAAAGCATCTCTTCTTTGTATGCATGAAATTGTTGGAATCAGACTCACGTTGCCATATTATGAATCATATGCTTCTTCGTGCACTCCCTTCACGGCCCGTCCGCTTGGTTCGTTCATGTTCTTGAAGGCGGCGTCCCACGCAAGGGCTTCGGCTGTAGAACATGCCACACTGGGCACGCTTGGCACGCTGCGGGCTGCGCTTTCACTGGGAAAGTGCTCCTGGAAGATGCTGCGATAGTAGTATTCTTCCTTGTTTTGCGGCGTATTGATAGGAAACCGTTCGGCTGCGTGCGCCATTTGCTCGTCACTGACGGCTTCGGCGGTAAGGGCTTTCAGTGTATCAATCCAACTATAGCCCACGCCGTCGCTGAACTGCTCTTTCTGTCGCCATGCTACACTGTCGGGCAACATATCTGCAAAGGCTTTGCGGACTATTTTCTTTTCAATGGTGCTTCCGGGGCACATCTTTGCCTCGGGATTGAGGCGCATGGCTATGTCCAGAAAATCTTGTCCAGGAAAGGCACTCGGCCTTCCACTCCCCATGCTGCGAGGGATTTATTGGCACGGAGGCAGTCATAGAGGTGGAGCTTGCCTAGTTTGCGCACGGTCTCTTCGTGAAAGGCTTGGGCCGTAGGAGCTTTGTGGAAATAGAGATAGCCGCCGAACACTTCATCAGCTCCTTCGCCACTCAGCACCATTTTGATTCCCATGCTTTTAATGACGCGTGCCAGCAAATACATCGGGGTAGAGGCGCGAACGGTGGTGACATCGTAAGTCTCGATGTAGTAAATGACGTCGCGGATAGCGTCCAATCCTTCTTGGATGGTATAGTGGATTTCATGATGCACGGTTCCGATAAAGCGGGCCACTTCGCGGGCTTTTATCAGGTCGGGCGCACCTTCCAGACCGATAGCAAAGGAATGGAGCTGAGGCCACCAGGCATCTTTTTTATTGTCGGTTTCTACCCGTTTGCCTGCATATTTCTTGGCAATGGCAGAGATGACGGAACTGTCCAGACCGCCGGAAAGAAGTACGCCGTAGGGCACATCACTCATCAGTTGGCGTTTAACGGCCTCTTCCAGTCCGTCGTGTATGTCCAGGGAATAGGCATTGTTGTTTTTCACGGCTTCGTATTCAAACCAGTCGCGGACGTACCAGCGGGTCATCTTGCCTTCTTTTCCCCAATAGTAATGGCCGGGAAGGAAGGGTTCGTATTCATCACAGAACCCTTCGAGGGCTTTCAACTCGCTGGCGCAGTATATTTTGCCGTCCTTATCCTTACCTATATATAAAGGTATGACTCCGATGGGGTCGCGGGCAATGAGGAAATCGTCTTTCTCCTCATCATAAAGGGCGAAGGCGAAGATGCCGTTCAGGTCTTCGAGGAAGTGAATACCTTTGTCACGGTAAAGGGCAAGGATGACTTCGCAATCGCTTCCGGTATGGAAATCATATTTTCCGGCGTACTTTGCACGAACATCCCGATGGTTGTAGATTTCTCCGTTCACGGCAAGGATTTGTTTCCGGTCGGGACTGTATAGGGGCTGCCCTCCGCTTTGAGGGTCTACGATGGAGAGGCGTTCATGGGCCAGGATGGTAGAGTCGCCTACGTAGATGCCGCTCCAGTCCGGCCCGCGGTGGCGGAGCTTTTGTGACATTTTCAATGCCTTCTGACGCAGTTCCTGCGTTTGTTGCTTTATCTTGAATATTCCTACGATTCCACACATAATTGTATTTGTTGATTTATTTATTGAGATAACTGTCTATGTCCGTTGCCGCTTTCCGTCCGCTGGCAATGGCGCGTACCACCAGGCTGGCTCCGCTTGCTGCATCGCCGGCTACGAATACGTTTTCGGCGAATTGGGGATGTTCGGGCTTTAAGAATCCCATTGCCAGAAGAACCAGGTCGGCTTCAATCACTTCCACCTTTCCGGTGGGCTTCATGACAGGGCGGCCGCCGTCGGGACTCGGAGTCCATTCCACCGGTTCCACTTCCACACCGCACACTTTACCGTTTTTGCCTAAAAACTTACGGGTGGCGAGAGACCATAGGCGGCTGCACCCTTCTTCGTGAGAAGAGGTGGTTTTCAGTACGACGGGGAATTGGGGCCATGGAGTGGCAGGATTCTGTCCTACGGGCGGCTGGGGCATGATTTCTATTTGGGTGACGCTTAGGGCGCCTTGCCGGTTGCTGGTCCCTATGCAGTCGCTGCCGGTATCCCCTCCGCCGATGACCAGTACTTTCCCTTTGGCAGTAACCAGTTGTTCTTTCGGGAACGTCATGCCGGCAAGGATACGGTTTTGTTGCGCCAGCATGTCCAGTGCCGGGTGGATGCCTTTCAGTTCGCGTCCGGGGACAGGGAGGTCACGGGCGGTCGGAGCTCCGGTGCAGATGCAGTAGGCGTCAAAACCTTCGGGGAGTTGCCGCACATCCACATCGTTGTTCATTTTGAAGTGGATGCCTTCTTCTTCCATCACCCGGATACGGCGGTCGATGATGGGCTTGTGCAGCTTGAAGTTGGGGATGCCGTAACGTAGCAGGCCGCCGGGAGCCTCATTCTTGTCGAAGACGGTCACTGTGTACCCTTTTCCGTTGAGCTGGTTGGCGGCGGCCAGTCCGGCGGGCCCGGCGCCGATAATGGCTACTTTCCGTCCGTTGCGTTCAATGTTCCGGGGCTTGATGTAACCTTCACGGAAGGCTGCCTCGGCAATGGCCGCTTCGTTCTCGCGGATGGTGACGGGAGAGTCCATGCTCAGTTTCAGCACGCAACTCTTTTCGCAGAGGGCGGGGCAGATGCGGCCGGTGAACTCAGGAAAATCGTTGGTTTCGTTCAATATCTTGTAGGCTTCCTCCCATTTGCCTTTGTAGAGGGCATCTTGAAATTCGGGCTGCTTGTTGCCCAGCGGACAAGCCCAGTGGCAGAAGGGAACGCCGCAGTCCATGCAGCGTGAGGCTTGAAGTTTCCGGTCACGGCTGTTCAGAGTCTGTTCTACCTCGCTATAATCTGATATCCGGTCGTGGATGGGACGGTAGCCCGCTTCCTGACGCGGTATAGTTAAAAATGCTTTTGGATTTCCCATATCTTTGTTGTATTTCTTTTGTCGTTAATAATCTCTTTGTACATCAGCTATTTTTTGTTGCAGCTTACGCATTTGTTCTTCTTGCAATACTCGTTTATATTCGATAGGTACTACCTGAATAAATTCATCCACATAGCGATTCCAGTCATCCAACATCGTTCTTGCCAGTTTGGAGCCGGTATAGAGGTAATGCTGACGGATCAGTTCATGCAGCTCCTTCCGGTAAGATGCCTCCTCGATAAGCGAGAGCTCCACCATCTCCATGTTGCAGAAATAATCGAAGTTGTGGTTCTTGTCCCACACGTAAGCCACGCCGCCACTCATTCCGGCAGCGAAATTCCGTCCGGTTTCCCCCAGTACCACGACCCATCCTCCGGTCATGTATTCGCAACAGTGGTCGCCTACACCCTCTACCACGGCCGTCACACCGGAATTGCGGACAGCGAAGCGTTCGCCCACCCGTCCGTTGATATATACCTCGCCGTCAGTAGCGCCATACAGCAGGGTGTTTCCGGCGATGGTATTCTTTTCCGCATCGAAATTGCTGCGCACGGGGGGCAGTACCGCAATGCGTCCGCCGCTCAGTCCTTTTCCCAGGTAGTCATTCGCTTCGCCTTCCAGCTTGAAACTGATGCCGTGGGTCAGGAACGCACCGAAACTTTGGCCTGCCGAACCTTTGAATTTGATGTGGATGGTCTGTTCCGGAAGTCCTGCCTGCCCGTATTTCTTGGCAACCGCTCCTGCCAGCATGGCGCCTACCGAACGGTCCGTATTGGCGATGGTGTATTCCAGGGAAATTTCTTTTCCGTTTTCTATGGCATCCCTGGCGGCGGCCAGTATGGTCACATCCTTCACATGGGCAATGTCGTGCTTCTGTTCCATGACATGGTGTATGGCAGCTCCGTTGTCCACCCGGTGTAGCAGTCTGCTGAAATCCAATAGTGAGGATTTCTTCTCACTTGGTGCTTGTTGTATTTCAATCAGGTCTGTCCGTCCGATGATATCCTCCAACCGGGTGAATCCCATTTCGGCCAGATATTCGCGTACTTCCTGTGCCAGGAAAGTGAAATAATTCACTACATATTCATAGTGTCCGCGGAAATGTTTGCGGAGTTCGGGGTCTTGGGTGGCCACGCCTACGGGACAGGTGTTGGTGTGGCACTTGCGCATCATGACGCATCCCAGTACAATCAATGCGGTGGTACCGAAACCGAATTCTTCCGCACCCAGCAAGGCCATGTTGATAATATCCCGTCCGGTTTTCAACTGTCCGTCCACTTGCAGTTTCACTTGTCCGCGGAGTCCGTTCAACACCAAGGTCTGTTGCGTCTCGCTCAGTCCTATTTCGGGCGAGATACCTGCATACCGCATACTCGATGCAGGCGACGCGCCGGTTCCTCCTTCCGCTCCCGAAATGACAATCAAGTCGGCTTTCGCTTTGGCCACTCCGGCGGCAATGGTTCCCACGCCGCTTTCGGCTACCAGTTTCACGCTGATTCGTGCCTGTGGATTTACGTTTTTCAGGTCGAAAATCAACTGGGCCAAATCTTCGATGGAATAAATGTCATGATGGGGTGGAGGGGAAATGAGCGAGATGCCCGGAATGGAGTGGCGGGTTTTGGCAATCACCTCGTCTACCTTGAATCCCGGCAGTTGTCCTCCTTCTCCCGGCTTGGCGCCTTGGGCCACCTTTATCTGGATCTCTTCGGCATGGACCAGGTATTCGGCGGTGACTCCGAAGCGTCCCGATGCTATCTGCTTGGTCTTGCTGCAAAGTGAGATACCCTGGTAAGTGCCGGTAATGCGGTCGCTGTCCTCACCTCCTTCACCCGTATTGCTGCGTGCGCCCAGTTTGTTCATGGCCAGTGCCAGCGCCTCATGTGCCTCCTTGCTGATAGCGCCGAAGGACATGGCTCCTGTCACGAAATGTTTCACGATGTTTTCTACCGGCTCCACCTTTTCAATATCAATAGGGTTTCGTTTGTGTCCGAAGAAGTCGCGCAGGAAGAGGGGGGACTCTTTTCCATCTACCATGGAGGTGAATTCCTTGAACTTCTTGTAGCTGCCCAGCCGGGTGGCCAGTTGCAGGGTGGAGATGGTTTCCGGATTCCAGGCGTGCCGTTCTCCGTTCTTTGCGGAAAGAGAAAAGTCCGTTGTGCGGTAAAATGTCGCTCACTTCTTTTGCAGCGAATCCGGCATCGTGCAGGGCGATGGCGTCTCTGGCGACTTCTTCCAGACGGATGCCTCCGATGCTGGATGTCTGTGTGCCGAAATAGCTTCTCAGCAATTCCTCGCTGACCCCTACGGCTTCAAAAATCTTTGCGCCCCGATAGGAACGGATAGTAGAAATGCCCATCTTGCTCATGATCTTGAACAAGCCCTTGCGGATGGCCTTGATATAATTCTTCTCGGCCGTTTCGTAATTCATCTGCACATCGCCTTTCCTCACCAGTTCATCCAGTACGGCGAAGGCCATGTAGGGATTGATGGCACTGGCACCATATCCCAGCAACAGGGCGGCGTGCATCACCTCGCGAATCTCGCCGCTTTCTACAATCAATGCGGTTTGCACGCGTTTCTGAACGGAGATGAGGTGATGATGGACAGCGCTAACTGCCAGTAGCGACGGGATGGCGGCATGGGTGTCGTCCACAAAACGGTCGCTCAGAATGATATAGTTCACTCCGTCGGTAACGGATTGCTCGGCTTGTTTGCACAGGTCGTTCAGGGCCTCTTGCAATCCGGCTTTTCCCTTGCTCACCTCGAATACGATAGGGAGTTTCACGGTATTGAATCCTTTATACCGGATGTTGCAGAGGATGTCCAGTTGGGTGTTGTTCAGCACGGGATGAGGCAGGCGTACCATTTTGCAATGGCTTTCGCTGGGCACCAGTATATTCATTCCCACGGCGCCGATGTACTCGGTGAGCGACATGACTAACTCTTCACGGATAGGGTCGATGGCGGGATTGGTCACTTGGGCAAACTGTTGCCGGAAATAGTTGAACAGTAACTGCGGCCTGTCCGAAAGGACGGCCAGCGGCGTGTCGTTACCCATAGAGGCGATGGGTTCGGCTCCTGTGTTGCACATCGGCATGAGGGTGCGTTCTATATCCTCGCGCGAGAATCCGAAGTACGCAGCATACGGTCATAGCCGTCTATCCGGTTGTCTATCTTGCGTCCGCTTTTCAAGGTATCGAGCTCGATGCGGTTGGCAGACAGCCATGCGCGATAGGGGCGTGCCGATGCCAGTTGTTCTTTTAGTTCACCGTCATAATATATTTTACCTGTTCGGTATCAATCATCAGTATTTTCCCGGTTGCAGACGCCCTTTCTCTTTAATCTCTCCCGGTTCGAAATCCATCACGCCTACTTCACTGGCCACTACCATCATGTCATTATTGGTAATGAGGTAACGGGCAGGGCGCAGACCGTTGCGGTCCAACATTCCTCCGGCAAACCGTCCGTCACTGAACAGCAGTGCGGCAGGCCCGTCCCAAGGTTCCATCAGGATGGAGTGATATTCGTAAAACGCTTTCAAATCTTCACTGATAGGGTTTTTGTCGTTGAACGATTCGGGTACCAGCATCGCCATGGCATGGGGCAGGCTCAGTCCCGACATCACAAAAAATTCCAGCACATTGTCCAGTGAGGCACTGTCGCTCATGCCCGGCTGGATAATGGGACGGATGTCTTTGACATCCCCCAATGCCGGAGAGGAAAGGACACTTTCGCGCGCCTCCATCCAGCCGGTTACCGCGGATGGTATTGATTTCGCCGTTGTGCGCTAACAAACGGAACGGTTGGGCGAGGCTCCATGTAGGAAATGTGTTGGTGCTGAAACGGGAGTGTACCAATGCCAATCCACTGGTAAAATAGGGTTGCGTCAGGTCCGGGAAGTACTCGCGCACTTGCATGGACGAGAGCATACCTTTATATATAATGTTTTTTGCCGATAGCGAAACGATGTAGAAGTCCGTGTGCCGCACGCGCTTTTCTATCTTCTTGCGGATGATGTAGAGGGTGCGTTCCAGGCTGTCCGCATCTGTCACTCCGGTGATGAATACCTGTTTGATGTCCGGTTCGGTGGCCCGTGCGTCCTTGCCCAGGCAGGCGGGGTTGGTGGGCACATTGCGCAGGTGCATCAAGGTAAGTCCTTCGCGTTCTATTTCTTCAATCATAATGCTCAGGATGCCGGCTTGCTCTTTTTCGTCTTTGGGCAGAAATACGAGTCCGGTTCCGTATTTTCCTTTTTCGGGTACGGGGATGCCTTGCAGGAGGATGAATTCGTGGGGAATCTGTAGCATGATTCCGGCTCCGTCGCCGGTTTTGTTATCGGCTCCTTCCGCGCCTCGGTGGCGCATGTTTTCCAATACCTTTAATGCGGAGTCTACCAGTTCATGCGACTTGTTGCCATGAATGTTGACTACCATGCCTACGCCGCAAGCGTCATGTTCGTTGGTTGCGTCATAAAGACCTGTTTGCTCTGTTTTTACCATTATTGCTATCTTTAGTTTATAATAATGCTGATTTGTATTTCATATTGTTCTGCAAAAGTAGGTAATTTATTTCTTTTTGATGAAGAGCTGATGCTTTCTTTTGATAAAAAGATGCAGTCTTGCGTCTCTGTATTACAGTTTGTTGTATATATGACGTGTATATTTAATATTTGAAAGCTAGATTGTGAAAAATACTTTTAAATTGTAAGTTTGGGCATTTCTTTTATTCATATAGATTGTATTTATGACGGCATATCCCCTTTATAGTCAATCGACCGGAGTATAATAATAGGAATATTACATCCCCCAACCATATAACGACCTATTGACTTACAATTCAAAACTATCTACCCTTGTTTTGATGCAATTTGAAAGAAAAAATAAATGCTTCTGTTTCTATTTGTTATTAGAGTGAAAATAAATAAGAAAATAGAAACAATTATATCTTATAAAATATCAAAAAGATATATATTTGCACAGAATTAAAAGCAAAAGGAAACCACAATAAATAAGTATTAATCAAAATGGCAACAACTATCAAGTTCACCAAGATGCAAGGAACCGGCAATGATTATATCTATGTAAATACCTTGTCTTCTCCGCTGCAAGATCCGATAAAAGCCGCCAGAAAATGGAGCACTTATCATACCGGTATCGGTGCGGACGGTCTGGTACTGATTGGAGCATCCGAAAAAGCGGATTTCAGTATGCGTATATTCAACGCAGACGGCTCCGAAGCCATGATGTGTGGAAACGCCTCGCGCTGCATAGGCAAATATGTATACGAGAAAGGACTGACGGATAAGGAGGTGATCACGCTGGAAACCCTTTCGGGAATCAAAATCCTGAAACTTCATACAGGCAACGGGGTGGTGAAGGATGTAACCGTAGATATGGGTACGCCTCTGCTATCGAAACCCCGGACAGATAGCTACGAAAACCGGCGGAATGCTGGCAGAAACTATCCCGGCCGATGGAAAAGAATACAAAGGAACATTCGTCTGCATGGGAAATCCGCATGTTGTCATTTTCGTAGATGATATAAAAGAGGTGGATTTGCCCGCGGTTGGCCCGAAACTGGAAAATCATCCGCTTTTTCCTGAGCGGACCAATGTGGAATTTGTAGAAATATTGCCGGATCAATCCTACGGATGAGAGTGTGGGAAAGAGGTTCGGGCATCACAATGGCTTGCGGAACAGGGGCCTGCGCCACCGCCGTGGCGGCCGTACTGAACCATAAAGCCGGACGAAAATCGTGGGTAAGGATGGACGGAGGCGATCTTCACATCCACTGGAACGAGAAAGACGGACATGTATACATGACCGGTCCGGCCGGAAAGGTTTTCGAAGGCGAAATCGAGATGTGATAATGATTTTGAAAAACTTAAAACAACGATAAAAACAATAACAACGATGGCACTAGTAAACGAACATTTTTTAAAACTACCAAACAATTACTTGTTTTCGGACATTGCCAAAAAGGTAAATGCATTCAAAGTCTCTCATCCCAAAACGGACCTTATCCGCCTGGGTATCGGAGATGTAACCCGCCCGCTGCCTCAAGCTTCCATCGAAGCCATGCATAAGGCAGTAGACGAGCTGGCAAGCAAAGAGACATTCCACGGTTACGGTCCCGAACAAGGTTATGATTTCCTGATAGATGCCGTCATCAGGAACGATTACACTCCGCGCGGCGTCTATCTGGAACCCGGCGAAGTCTTTATCAGTGACGGCGCCAAGAGCGATACGGGAAATATCGGAGACATCCTTCGCCACGACAACAGCATCGGCGTGACAGACCCCATCTACCCGTATACATCGACTCGAACGTAATGTGCGGCCGTGCCGGGATACTGGAAGACGGGCGATGGAGCAATGTGGTATACTTGCCTTGCCTGAGCGAGAATAATTTCGTGCCCGAAATCCCCGATCGCAGGATAGATATCCTATACCTCTGCTATCCCAATAACCCTACGGGGACGGTCATTAGCAAGGCCGAACTGAAAAAGTGGGTGAACTATGCATTGGAAAATGATACCCTCATCCTTTACGATGCTGCCTACGAGGCCTACATACAAGACCCGGACATTCCTCACTCCATTTATGAGATAAAAGGAGCGAAGAAAGTAGCGATAGAATTTCGCAGTTTCTCGAAGACAGCCGGATTCACCGGGGTGCGTTGCGGATACACCGTCGTACCGAAAGAACTCACTGCCGCCACGCTGGAAGGAGAGCGCATTCCGCTGAACCGGATGTGGAACCGCCGCCAGTGCACCAAGTTCAACGGGACATCCTATATCACCCAGCGTGGTGCCGAAGCGATCTATACCCCCAAGGGCAAAAAGCAAGTGAAAGCCATCATACAGTATTATATGGCTAACGCCCGCATCATGAAAGAAGCGTTGGAAAGTACAGGACTCAAAGTTTTCGGCGGAGAGAACGCCCCCTACCTGTGGGTGAAGACACCGGGTGAGGTAAACTCGTGGAAATTCTTTGAACAGATGCTGTATGAAGCCAATGTAGTGGGCACGCCGGGAGTAGGCTTCGGCCCCAGTGGTGAAGGATATATCCGCTTGACCGCTTTCGGAGAGCGGGCGGATTGCGAAGAAGCCATGAAACGGATCAGAAAATGGTTGCTCTGAGCAGTACACGGCAACACTTGAAGCACTGTGTGCTTGTACCGGACTTACATCCATCAAGCCAATAGGTATATAAAATATGACATACTCACTATTATTAATTAAAAGGTAAAAAGCTATGAAGATGAATTTTAAGGAAACGGCATTGCTATTAGGCCTGTCCATGACAGTGCCGGCAACGAGCATCGCTCAAGACAAGGTGGAAGCCAGCGTAGGAGCTGACTTGGTAAGCGGCTATATTTGGCGCGGACAGGATTTGGGAGGCGTAAGCATACAGCCGTCATTGTCCGTTGCCTACAAAGGATTTTCGCTCGGCGCATGGGGATCCGCAGGCATTGAGTCCGCTGATACGAAAGAACTGGACCTGACGCTGGGCTACAGTACCGGCGGTTTCAGCATTTCGGTGACAGACTACTGGTTCAATGGCGGCCCCGGCTATTTCCACTATGGCACGCACCATACCAGCCATGTATTCGAAGCGCAGATAGGCTACGATTTCGGTCCGCTGGCAGTGAACTGGTATACCAACTTTGCAGGTGCCGACGGGGTGAACAAGGACGGCGACCGGGCTTACTCCTCTTACATATCACTCGCCGCCCCCTTCAAACTGGCAGGCCTGGACTGGACGGCAGAAATAGGAGCCACGCCATGGGCCAATGACTTCTATAACGTGTCCGCAGATCCGGAATGCAGCGGTTCGGACGGGTTCGCCGTATGCGACATCAGCCTTGGGGCATCCAAGGAAATCAAGATTACAGACTCATTCTCAGTCCCCGCCTTCGCCAAGGTGACGGTGAATCCGCGCACCGAAGGGGCCTATTTCGTATTCGGACTGAGTTTCTGACAGGAAGTGCTGAAAATGCAGGTACGACAACAAATTCAGACATAACGACACAATAGAGAGAGGTATCAGTTTTTAAAAAGGTAAAAAGATTGGAACATATAAATTACAAGTACAACAATGAAGAAAATTGAGGCTATTATCCGTAAGACCAAGTTCGAGGACGTAAAGGACGCGTTGCTCGAAGCCGACATCGAATGGTTTTCCTACTACGATGTAAGAGGCATTGGTAAAGCACGCCAGGGACGTATCTACCGTGGCGTGGTGTATGATACCAGTTCGATTGAAAGAATCCTGGTTTCCATCGTGGTGCGCGAAAAGAATGTGGAGAAAACAGTGCAAGCCATCATCAAGGCGGCGCACACCGGCGAGATAGGCGACGGACGTATTTTCGTCATCCCCATTGAAGATGCCGTCCGCATACGCACGGGCGAGCGGGGTGACATAGCCCTGTATAATGCAGAACAGGAAAAATAAGCGCAAGCTACTTCCCTTTACCGGCAAAAGTAAAGTCGGGAATAAAACAATACTACAACGTAAACGAGAAAAATTATGGATACTATACTCTTATTTATGCTCCCCGCCGGCCTTTGGGCGCAAGATGCAGGCGTGGCAGCCACCACCGCGGCGCCCGATGCAACCGCCGGGGCCTTGGGCGAACTTGCTACCGGACTCAACACCGTATGGATGCTACTTGCCGCCATGCTGGTATTCTTCATGCAACCGGGATTTGCCTTGGTAGAAGCCGGATTCATCCGTACCAAGAACACGGCCAACGTGCTGATGAAAAATCTGGTAGACTTCATGTTCGGCTCCATCCTGTTCTGGTTCATCGGCTTCGGGCTGATGTTCGGCATAGGCGGTTTTGTGGGCGCCCCCCATTTTTTCAACTTGGAGGCGATGGACAAAATCATCGACAACGGATTGCCCATCGAAGGCTTCCTGATTTTCCAGACTGTATTCTGCGCCACGGCGGCCACCATCGTGTCCGGAGCCATGGCGGAACGTACCAAGTTCTCCATGTATCTGGTCTATACTGTCTTTATCAGCGTACTCATTTATCCGGTTTCCGGCCACTGGACCTGGGGCGGCGGATGGCTGATGAACGGAGACGAAGGCTCCTTTATGATGAGGACGTTCGGCACTACTTTCCATGACTTTGCCGGTTCTACGGTGGTTCACTCCGTAGGCGGATGGATTGCCTTGGTGGGCGCCGCCATTCTGGGACCGCGTATTGGCAAATACGGGAAAGACGGCAAATCAAGGGCCATCCCCGGTCATAGTTTGACGCTTGCCTGCCTGGGCGTGTTTATCCTTTGGTTCGGCTGGTTCGGGTTCAACCCCGGTTCGCAGTTGGCAGCGGCAACAAGTAGAGACCAGACAGCCATTTCGCATGTGTTCCTCACCACCAACCTGGCAGCTTGTGCAGGAGGTTTCTTCGCACTGGTGGCGAGTTGGATGAAATATGGCAAACCTTCCTTGTCGCTCACGCTGAACGGTGTGCTGGCAGGACTGGTGGGCATCACGGCGGGATGTGACCTGGTATCGCCTTTCGGGTCTGTACTTATCGGTGCCATTTGCGGCGTGGTAATGATATTTGCAGTCGACTTTATCGACCATGTGCTGAAGATTGACGACCCCGTAGGCGCATCGTCCGTACACGGCGTTTGCGGTTGCCTGGGAACGATTCTTACAGGACTCTTCGCTACAGAAGAGGGACTGTTCTATGGCGGCGGCAGCAGCTTCCTGCTGGCACAGCTCTTCGGCGCGGCCGTGGTAGGAGCGTGGGCGGCAGGCATGGGCTTCATTGTTCTTTAAAGTGCTGGACAAGATACATGGCTTGCGTGTTCCGAAACGCATTGAAGAGGAAGGACTCGATATCTACGAGCATGGCGAGTCAGCATACAATTAAATTAATCACAAAAGTTTTTTCCATTCATTCTACTAATCAACAACTAAACAAATTTAGGTATTATGTCAAAATTAAGATTCAGAGTAGTCGAAACGGCTTTCAAGAAGAAAGCAGCAACGGTGGAGACACCAGCCGAAAGGCCCAGTGAATATTTCGCCAAATACGTTTTCAACCGCGAGAAAATGTTCAAGTATCTGCCCGGCGCCGTCTATGCCAAACTGACGGACGCCATGGACAACGGTGCCCCCCTGGAGCGTGCCATAGCCGACGAAGTGGCGGCAGGCATGAAACGCTGGGCAACCGAGCTAGGTGTAACCCACTACACCCACTGGTTCCAACCCCTGACGGAAGGCACAGCCGAAAAGCACGACGCCTTTGTGGAACACGACGGCAAGGGTGGAATGATGGAAGAATTCTCCGGCAAGCTCCTCGTACAGCAGGAGCCCGATGCTTCCAGCTTCCCCAACGGCGGCATCCGAAACACCTTCGAGGCACGCGGCTACAGTGCATGGGACCCCTCATCGCCTGTCTTCGTGGTGGACGACACCCTGTGCATCCCTACCGTTTTCATTGCTTACACCGGCGAGTCGCTGGACTACAAAACGCCACTGCTGAAAGCCTTGAGTGCTGTGGGCAAAGCCGCCGTGGACGTGTGCCGTTACTTCAACCCGGAAGTGAAGAAAGTGGTGGCCTACCTGGGCTGGGAACAGGAATACTTCCTGGTAGACGAAGGACTGTATGCCGCCCGTCCCGACCTGCTGCTGACCGGGCGCACCCTGATGGGACACGAAGCCAGCAAGAACCAGCAATTGGAAGACCATTACTTCGGAGCCATCCCCACCCGTGTGGCTGCCTTTATGAAAGACCTTGAAATACAGGCGCTGGAACTGGGCATACCCGTCAAGACCCGCCATAACGAAGTGGCTCCCAACCAATTTGAGCTGGCTCCCATTTTCGAAGAATGCAACCTGGCGGTAGATCATAACATGCTCATCATGTCGCTCATGCGCAAGGTGGCGCGGAGCCACGGCTTCCGCCTGTTGCTGCACGAAAAACCCTTCAAAGGCGTCAACGGCTCGGGGAAGCATAACAACTGGTCACTGGGTACAGACACCGGCGTTCTGCTGATGGCTCCGGGCAAGACCGCCGAAGACAATCTGCGCTTCATCACCTTCATTGTCAACACCCTGATGGCGGTATACCACCACAACGGTTTGCTGAAAGCCTCTATCATGAGTGCCACCAACGCCCATCGCCTGGGAGCCAACGAAGCGCCGCCCGCCATCATTTCTTCTTTCCTGGGCAAACAGCTCACGCAAGTGCTGGACCATATAGAAGAAAGCGGCAACGACGACCTTGTCTCACTGGCTGGCAAACAGGGAATGAAGCTGGACATCCCGCAAATTCCCGAACTGCTGATTGACAATACCGACCGTAACCGCACTTCGCCGTTCGCCTTCACCGGCAATCGCTTCGAATTCCGCGCCGTAGGCTCGGAGGCAAACTGTGCCAGTGCCATGATTGCGCTCAACGCGGCCGTTGCCGAACAACTTGCCCGGTTCAAGCAGGACGTGGACGCGCTCATCGAAAAGGGTGAACCGAAAATCTCCGCCATCATCGAAATTATCCGCCGCTACATCAAAGAGTGCAAGCCTGTCCGCTTTGACGGCAACGGCTACTCGGACGAATGGAAGGCGGAGGCCGCCCGCCGGGGCCTGGACTGCGAAACGAGCTGCCCGCTCATTTTCGACAACTACTTGAAGCCCGCGAGCATCGCCATGTTGAATCTACCGGCGTGATGACACGCAAGGAGTTGGAGGCGCGCAATGAAGTGAAATGGGAAACTTACACAAAGAAAATCCAGATCGAGGCGCGCGTGCTGGGCGACCTGGCGATGAACCACATCATCCCCGTAGCCACCGAATACCAAAGCAAGCTGATAGACAATGTGTATAAAATGAAAGAGCTCTTCCCGGCGGAAAAAGCATCCCAACTGTCGGCCGAGAACATGAAACTCATCGAAGAGATTGCCCGGCGAACCATTTTCATCACCGAGCATGTAAATGCCATGGTGGAGGCGCGAAAAGTGGCGAACAAAATAGAGAGCGAGCGCGAAAAGGCCATTGCCTATCACGATACCATCGCCCCGATGCTGGAAGAGATACGTTATCATATTGACAAGCTGGAGCTGATCGTAGACAACCAGATGTGGACATTACCTAAATATCGTGAATTGCTTTTTATTAGATAATCACTGCATAAAGGTTATCTATTTCTTTTGTTGGTTGTTTTAAGTTTGCGGAGAGGGGCGTCGGGATGACGGTCCTCTTTACACATTACCCTTCTTGCTTGCTTACTGTCTTTCAAATCGTAACTAAAACCACAACAGACAATATCATACTGTAAGTTTTCATATTTATTAAAAAAACGAATAAAATATTTCTTTTCGATTTTTATTCTTACTTTTTTATCGCTTTCGTCAATTATTTATGGTTTTTTATTGCATTTATGTTAATTGATATTTGTATCTTTGCAGTCGAATCAGAACATATACTTAGTAGATTATGTGTGGAATAGTAGGCTATATTGGAAAACGAGATGCTTACCCTGTTCTCATAAAAGGCCTGAAGCGGTTGGAATACCGGGGCTATGATAGCGCAGGAGTCGCATTGATAGACAAAAAAAGGAGGTTGAACGTTTATAAAACGAAAGGAAAGGTTTCAGACCTAGAGGCTTTTGTTTCCCAAAAAGACGTTTCCGGTACAATTGGTATTGCCCACACCCGATGGGCCACCCACGGAGAGCCTTGTCAGGCTAACGCTCATCCTCATTTTTCTTCTTCAAAGAATCTAGCTCTTATCCACAATGGTATTATTGAAAACTACGCTACCCTGAAAGAAAAGCTACAAAAAAAAGGGTTCATCTTTAAAAGTAGTACAGATACCGAAGTTCTCGTACAGTTAATTGAATTTTTCCAACTTTCCAACCATTTAGATTTACTTACTGCCGTTCAGTTGGCTCTGCATGAGGTGATTGGCGCATACGCTATAGCGGTGCTCGACAAGAATAATCCCGATGAGATTATTGCAGCACGCAAAAGCAGTCCGCTGGTGGTAGGGATAGGGAAGGATGAATTCTTTCTGGCTTCGGATGCTACTCCGATTGTAGAGTATACGGATAAAGTGGTGTATCTGCAAGATGGGGAGATAGCGGTGATTCGCAGAGACAAGGCATTGGAAGTCGTCAATCTGGACAACGTGCTTCAAAATCCCGAAGTACGTACGGTGGAAATGAATCTGGGACAACTGGAGAAAGGGGGATACCCGCATTTCATGTTGAAGGAGATATTCGAACAACCCGATTGTATTAACGACTGTATGCGTGGACGCATCAATGCGGACGGTGATAAAGTAGTACTGTCGGCGGTTATTGATCATAAGGAACGTTTGCTCAAGGCTCGTCGCTTTGTAATTGTGGCTTGCGGAACTTCGTGGCATGCCGGATTGATAGGGAAACAACTGATAGAAAGTTTCTGCCGTATTCCGGTAGAAGTGGAATATGCCTCCGAGTTCCGCTATCGTGATCCGGTGATTCATGAAGACGATGTGGTAATAGCTATCTCGCAATCGGGTGAAACGGCCGATACATTGGCTGCCATAGAACTGGCGAAAGAGAAAGGAGCTTTTATCTATGGTATATGCAATGCGGTAGGTTCATCCATTCCGCGCATTACAGATACCGGTTCTTATATTCATGTAGGACCGGAGATAGGAGTGGCGTCCACCAAGGCATTTACCGGACAGGTAACCGTGCTTACCATGCTGGCGCTGACGCTGGCAAAAGAGAAAGGGAGTATGGCAGATGAGAAATACCTGGAAGTGATCCGGGAATTGACTGTGATTCCGGCTAAAATAAAAAAGATATTGATCAGTAATCCTAAAATAGCGGAACTGTCGCGTATTTTCACCTATGCACATAATTTCCTCTATTTGGGGCGGGGGTACAGTTTCCCGGTAGCTTTGGAAGGCGCGTTAAAGTTGAAGGAGATATCTTATATTCACGCTGAAGGCTATCCCGCCGCTGAGATGAAACATGGACCTATCGCATTGATTGATGCCGAAATGCCTGTTGTGGTGGTAGCTACGCATAATGCGATGTATGAAAAGATAATGAGTAACATACAGGAAATCAAGGCGCGGAAGGGAAAAGTAATCGCTTTGGTCACAGAAGGAGATACGGTAATCAGTAAGTTGGCCGATGATTGCATTGAGTTGCCCGAAACATTAGAGTGCCTCGAACCGTTGATAGCTACGGTCCCCTTACAGTTATTGGCCTACCATGTAGCCATTTGCAAAGGGAAGAATGTGGATCAGCCACGAAATCTGGCGAAGTCGGTAACAGTAGAATAGAAGGCAATGCTGCCGGAGATTATGCAGGAAGTTTCCGGCATAATTCTTGAAAGATGTACCGTAAGTTTGGAAAAATGACAGAAGGTCTTGTCATACCTTTGGGATGTTTTTATAAGAATCTGAAAATGAACTATTAATTTAAGTAGTAAAGAGAGAGCATGGAACCGTTAAAGCATGAATGTGGAGTCGCTATGATACGACTGCTGAAACCGCTGGAATATTATCAGGAAAAGTATGGAACCTGGATGTATGGCTTGAACAAGCTGTATCTGCTGATGGAAAAACAACACAACCGCGGACAGGAAGGCGCCGGGTTGGCCTGTGTCAAACTGGAGGCCAATCCCGGTGAAGAATATATGTTCCGTGAAAGAGCTTTAGGTTCAGGGGCGATAACAGAGATATTCGGTACGGTGCAAAATCATTTCAAGGATTTGGCGCCTGAACAATTGCATGATGCCGGATACGCCAAGAAATGCCTTCCCTTTGCCGGAGAGGTATATATGGGGCATTTGCGTTATTCCACTACCGGAAAAAGCGGTATCTCCTACGTGCATCCGTTCTTGCGCCGTAACAACTGGCGTGCCAAGAATTTGGCGTTGTGCGGCAATTTCAACATGACCAATGTGGATGAGATTTTCGCACGTATCACTGCCGACGGCCAGCATCCGCGTAAATATGCCGACACATATATTATGCTGGAACAAGTGGGGCACCGTTTGGATCGCGAGGTGGAGCGCCTCTATGTGGAATGTGAGAAGGAAGGTCTGAAAGGCATGGATATCACTCACGCTATAGAAGACCGCATTGATCTGGGCAATGTCCTCAAAACTTCGAGCAAGGAGTGGGATGGAGGCTATGTGATCTGCGGTATGACCGGTAGCGGTGAGTCTTTTGCGGTGCGCGATCCGTGGGGCATTCGTCCGGCTTTCTGGTACATGGACGATGAAATCATGGTATTGGCATCCGAGCGCCCTGTCATTCAGACTGCCTTGAATGTATCTGCCGGAAGCATCAATGAATTGCAACCGGGACAGGCTATCCTTATAAGCAAGACTGGAAAGATGCGTCTGGCACAGATCAACCGGGCGAAAGAGAAGAAAGCCTGTTCCTTCGAACGTATCTATTTCAGCCGGGGAAGTGACATGGATATTTATAAAGAAAGAAAACAGCTGGGCGAAAAACTGGTGAATCCTATTTTGAAAGCGGTAGACTATGATGTGGAGCATACCGTATTCTCTTTTATACCCAATACGGCGGAAGTGGCTTTCTATGGACTGCTGGAAGGATTCGACAATTATCTGAATGAACTGAAAGTAAAGAAGATAGAGGCTTTGGGGCATCATCCCAATCACGAGGAACTGGAAAAAATCCTGTCCTGGCGTATCCGTAGCGAGAAAGTAGCCATCAAGGATATCAAGCTGCGTACCTTTATCGCCGAAGGCAACAGTCGGAATGATTTGGCTGCCCATGTGTATGATATCACTTATGGAAGCCTTGTGCCTCATGTGGATAATCTGGTGATTATTGATGACAGCATCGTCCGGGGAACTACGTTAAGACAGAGCATTATCGGCATCCTCGACCGCCTGCATCCGAAGAAAATCGTCATTGTTTCTTCTTCGCCACAGGTGCGTTATCCTGATTATTATGGTATTGATATGGCCAGTATGGATCAGTTTATCGCTTTCAAGGCTGCTATCGATTTATTGAAAGAACGGGATATGAAAGATGTGATAGCCCGTGCTTACAACAAATCGAAAGACCAGGTGGGGTTACCCAAAGAGCAGATGGTGAATTATGTGAAAGAAATTTATGCCCCTTTCACTAATGAGGAGATTGCGGCAAAAATGGTGGAACTTCTCACTCCGAAGGGTACGCAGGCGAAAGTGGAAATCGTTTATCAGACACTGGAAGGATTGCATGAAGCGTGTCCCAACCATACGGGCGACTGGTATTTCAGTGGGGATTATCCTACTCCGGGTGGAGTGAAGCTGGTGAACCAGGCGTTTATAGACTATATAGAAAAGTTTATCAATTCTAAAGAACAACCATTCAAGATAGATTAGATGAGAAATGTAACATTGATCCTCGACGACGGGAGCCGTTTCCCGGGCAAGTCGTTCGGTTATGAGAAACCGGTAGCCGGCGAAGTGGTGTTTAATACTGCTATGACCGGTTATCCTGAGAGTTTGACAGACCCTTCATATGCGGGGCAGCTGATGACCTTAACTTATCCGTTGGTCGGTAACTACGGGGTACCTCCCTTTACTATCGAACCCAATGGCTTGGCTACTTTTATGGAAAGTGAACGTATCCATGCCGAAGCGATTATTGTAAGTGATTACAGTGAAGAATACAGTCACTGGAATGCGAAAGAAAGTCTGGCCGACTGGCTGAAGCGTGAGCAAGTGCCGGGCATTACAGGCATCGATACCCGTGAACTGACCAAAGTTCTTCGCGAACATGGGGTAATGATGGGGAAAATTGTATTTGATGATGAACCCGGCAATGTGCCCGAAGCAACGTATGCAGGTATCAATTATGTAGATAAAGTATCGTGTAAGGAAGTCATTCGTTACAATGAAGGTGCAGGTAAGAAAAAAGTGGTGTTGGTGGATTGTGGTGTAAAGACAAATATTATCCGTTGTCTGCTGAAACGGGATGTGGAAGTGATCCGTGTTCCTTGGAACCATGACTTTACAGGGATGGAGTATGACGGATTGTTTATTTCGAACGGTCCGGGTGATCCGGATACTTGCGATGAGGCGGTACAGCATATCCGCAAGGCGATGAGCCTGAGCGACAAGCCTATCTTCGGCATTTGTATGGGGAATCAGTTGCTTTCCAAAGCGGGAGGCGCCACCATCTATAAATTGAAATACGGTCATCGCAGCCATAACCAACCGGTACGCATGGTAGGAACGGAACGTTGTTTCATTACCAGTCAGAACCACGGTTATGCGGTAGATAATAATACATTGGGAACCGATTGGGAACCGCTGTTCATCAATATGAATGACGGTTCCAACGAGGGTATCAGGCATAAAACCAAACCTTGGTTCTCGGCACAGTTCCATCCGGAAGCTGCATCGGGACCTACGGATACCGAGTTCCTGTTTGATGAGTTTGTGAAGTTGTTATAAACCGTGTATTAAAAAGAACAAGTATGAAAGACGAAATAAAGAAAGTATTGTTATTAGGTTCCGGTGCCTTGAAGATTGGCGAGGCCGGAGAATTTGACTATTCGGGTTCGCAAGCATTGAAAGCCTTGAAGGAGGAAGGGATTGAAACGGTTCTGATCAACCCGAACATCGCTACCGTGCAGACCAGCGAAGGGGTGGCAGACCAGATTTATTTCCTGCCCGTTACTCCTTATTTTGTAGAGAAGGTGATAGAAAAGGAACGTCCGGACGGCGTGCTCCTGTCTTTCGGCGGACAGACTGCCTTGAACTGTGGGGTGGCACTGTACAAAGCAGGTATCTTCGAAAAATACAATGTCCGTGTGTTGGGTACTCCCGTGCAGGCCATCATGGATACTGAAGACCGTGAATTGTTTGTAGAAAAACTGAATGAAATCAATGTCAAGACCATCAAGAGCGAAGCGGTGGAAAATCTGGAAGATGCCCGTCGCGCCGCTAAAGAATTAGGTTATCCGGTCATTATCCGTGCCGCCTATGCATTGGGTGGTTTGGGCTCAGGTTTCTGTGACAATGAAGAGGAACTGAATGTTCTGGCTGAAAAGGCCTTCTCTTTCTCTCCGCAGGTATTGGTGGAAAAGAGTTTGAAAGGCTGGAAGGAGGTGGAGTATGAAGTGGTCCGTGACCGTTATGATAACTGCATCACTGTATGTAACATGGAGAACTTCGACCCGCTGGGTATCCATACCGGCGAGTCTATCGTGATCGCCCCTTCGCAGACACTGACCAATGCCGAGTATCATAAACTTCGTGAACTGGCTATCCGTATCATCCGCCATATCGGCATTGTGGGCGAATGCAATGTACAGTATGCCTTCGATCCCGAATCGGAAGATTACCGTGTCATTGAGGTCAACGCCCGTCTTTCGCGTTCGTCTGCATTGGCTTCCAAGGCTACCGGCTATCCGTTGGCTTTCGTTGCCGCCAAATTAGGCTTGGGATATGGGTTGTTCGACTTGAAAAACTCGGTGACAAAGACCACCAGTGCCTTCTTCGAGCCTGCACTGGACTATGTGGTGTGCAAGATTCCCCGTTGGGACTTGGGCAAGTTCCACGGTGTGGATCGTGAACTGGGCTCGTCCATGAAATCGGTGGGCGAGGTGATGGCTATCGGACGTACTTTCGAAGAAGCCATTCAGAAAGGTTTGCGCATGATTGGTCAGGGAATGCATGGTTTCGTAGAGAATAAGGAATTGGTTATAGAAGACGTGGACAAAGCCCTTCGTGAGCCGACGGACAAACGTATCTTCGTGATCAGCAAAGCCATGCGTGCAGGTTACACGGTAGACCAGATTCATGAGCTGACCAAGATTGACAAATGGTTCTTGCAGAAATTGCAGCACATCATGGACACTTCTAAAGAGATGCACGAATGGGGCAATAACCACAAGCAGATTACCGATATGCCGGACGAATTGCTCCGCAAGGCGAAAGTGCAGGGATTCTCCGATTTCCAGATAGCCCGTGCCATTGGCTACGAAGGAGATATGGAAGACGGTATTCTGTATGTGCGTAATCATCGTAAGCAGGTGGGAATCCTTCCGGTGGTGAAACAAATCGATACTTTGGCGGCCGAGTACCCTGCACAGACCAACTATCTGTACTTGACGTATAGCGGTGTGGCCAATGATGTGAAGTACTTAGGCGACCATAAATCCATCGTGGTACTGGGTTCGGGTGCTTACCGCATCGGTTCGTCGGTGGAATTTGACTGGTGTGGCGTGCAGGCTTTGCAGACTATCCGTAAGGAGGGTTACCGCAGTGTCATGATTAATTATAATCCCGAAACGGTTTCTACCGACTATGATATGTGCGACCGTCTGTACTTTGACGAGCTGACTTTCGAGCGTGTGATGGATATTCTCGAACTGGAGAATCCTCACGGAGTCATTGTATCTACCGGTGGCCAGATTCCCAATAATCTGGCTCTCCGTCTGGATGCGCAAAATGTAAATATCCTCGGTACCAGTGCCAAGAGCATTGACAATGCCGAAGACCGGGATAAATTTTCGGCCATGCTGGACCGCATCGGAGTGGACCAGCCCGAATGGAGCGCATTGACTTCTATGGAAGACATCCATGCCTTTATTGACAAGGTAGGCTTCCCTGTTTTGGTACGTCCCTCGTATGTGCTGAGTGGTGCGGCCATGAATGTCTGCTCCAATCAAGAAGAGTTGGAACGCTTCCTGAAACTGGCTGCCAATGTATCGAAAAAGCATCCGGTAGTGGTGAGCCAGTTCATCGAGCACGCCAAGGAAGTGGAAATGGACGCTGTGGCTCAGAATGGTGAGATTGTGGCATATGCTATCAGTGAGCACATTGAGTATGCCGGAGTGCATTCGGGAGATGCCACTATCCAGTTCCCACCGCAAAAGCTGTATGTGGAAACGGTGCGCCGCATCAAGCGCATCTCCCGTCAGATAGCCAAGGAATTGAATATCTCCGGTCCGTTCAATATCCAATATCTGGCAAAGGATAACGATATCAAGGTGATTGAATGTAACCTTCGTGCTTCACGCAGCTTCCCCTTTGTCAGCAAGGTGCTGAAAATCAATTTTATTGAACTGGCTACCAAAGTGATGCTCGGACTGCCGGTTGAGAAACCGAACAAGAATCTTTTCGAGTTGGATTATGTGGGTATTAAGGCCAGCCAGTTCTCTTTCAACCGTTTGCAGAAAGCCGATCCGGTATTGGGGGTAGACATGGCCTCTACCGGTGAAGTAGGCTGCATCGGTACGGATACTTCGTGTGCCGTATTGAAGGCGATGCTGTCTGTGGGGTATCGTATTCCGGAAAAGAGCGTGTTGCTTTCTACAGGTAATGCCAAGCAGAAAGCGGATACCTTGGAAGCAGCCCGTATGTTGCAGAAGAAAGGTTATAAACTTTATGCCACCGGAGGCTCATCCCACTTCCTGACCGAGAACGGGGTGGAAAATACCCGCGTGTATTGGCCCAGTGAGGAAGGGAAACCTCAGGCACTGGATATGTTGCACCGGAAAGAGATAGACATGGTAGTCAATATCCCGAAGAATCTGACAGCCGGGGAGTTGGACAATGGATATAAGATACGTCGTGCCGCTATCGACCTGAATGTGCCCTTGATAACCAATGCTCGTCTGGCAAGTGCGTTTATCAATGCTTTCTGTACCATGACGATAAACGATATCGCTATCAAGAGCTGGGCGGAATATAAATGATTTTAATGGCTGATGATATGTGGTTAATGGGGTGTGGCAACAGTGCACTCCATTAACTATTAATCAGTGACTTCTCTTTTATCGGAAAATAAATCACTATTCTTTCTGTGTTTACAAAAAGTTTTCTACTTTTGTCCAATTAGGAATCCTAAAGATATTCAAAACAAATGGATTGTGAACACAAGCTTAAGTATTAGAGCAGGAAATTGAATCGTTGAAAGAGGAGAACAGGCTGCTGAAAGAAAAATTATCTTCTTCTGAAAAAAACTTTGATGGCGTTAGTTTCAAGGAGAAATATGCGGTAAGAATATTAGATTCCTTGCCGGATATGTTGACCGTTTTCAATCATGAGGAAATGGGGATAGAGGTGGTGTCTAATGAGGAAACAAATCATGTGGGTGTATCCAACAACGATTTTAAGGGGATGCGTATGCAGGATATGGTTCCTAAAGAGGCTTATCACAATATACATAATAATCTTCAGAAAGTTATTTCGACAGGTAGGGGTTCTACAGCCCATCATGAATTGGATGTGGACGGGACGCTTCATTATTATGAAAATCGTATTTTCCCCTTAGATGAAGAATATGTGTTGATAATGTGCCGTGATATTAGTGAAAGAGTTGCCACACAGCAGAATTTGGAAATATTTAAACGGATATTGGATAGGGTCAGTGATAGTATTCTGGCTGTATCGGCTGAAGGAACCTTAGTCTATGCCAACCGGCAGTTTATTGAGGAATATGGAGTGAAAGGGGAATTAGGAACACAGAAAATCTATGATTTGCCTGTTTCCTTGAATACTAAAGAACAGTTTGATAAACGTGTTCAGGAGATTCGCGACAACGGAGGTAATTTTGCTTATCGTGCCAAATATACCCGTGTGGGAGAAACAAAACTTCGTGTTCATCAGGTTTCGGCCTTTATGATTCAAAATCAGGGCGAGGAAATGATTTGGTTCTTTACACAGGATATAACAGATGTTATCAAGAATCGTGATGAATTGCGTGAATTGAATTATCTGATGGATGCTATACTGAATAATATTCCTGTTTATTTGTTTGTGAAGGACCCTGAAGATGATTTCCGATATCTTTATTGGAATAAGGCGTTTGCCAGTCACTCTAAAATTCCTGCTTCCAAAGCGTTGGGGCGTACTGATTTGAAGTATTTCCCGAATATGAGAATGCGGAGAAGTTTCATCGGGATGATTTGGAATTGATTCGTACCCGCGAACGTATGGAAATGCAGGAAACGTATGTGACGGCTACAGGAGAGCCCCGTATTGTGCAGACCTTGAAAACGTTGGTTCCTCTGGAAGGGAGGACACCGCTCATTATCGGTATTTCATGGGATATTACCAATATACAGAATATAGAGCAGGAATTGATATTCGCCCGTATCAAAGCCGAACAGTCCGACAGGTTGAAAACCGCTTTCCTAGCCAATATGAGCCATGAAATCCGTACTCCGCTGAATGCAATTGTGGGATTTTCGCATTTGATGACTATAGCGGATAACGCAGAGGATGAAAAACTTTATTCGGACATCATCAACCAGAATTCGGAAATATTGTTGCAATTAATCAATGACATACTTGATTTGGCAAAAATAGAGGCGGGTACATTGGAATACATCAGATATCCAATGGATTTGGGAGAATTGTGCCGTAATGTGTATGAGATGCATAAGGATCGGGTGCAGACTGGGGTTGTTTTGATATTAGACAATAAAGACACCAGCTTGATAATCAATGAAGATCAGAACCGAATTATGCAAGTTGTTACAAATTTGATAACCAATGCTATAAAATTTACTTTCAAAGGGGAAATCCGTTTTGGTTTTGAAGTGAGGGAGGAGTATATTGATTTTTATGTAAAAGATACGGGAATGGGTATCTCCGAGGAGAAGATTAAAATGATTTTTGAGCGTTTCGTGAAACTGAATACTTTTGTTCAGGGAACAGGTTTGGGGCTTGCGATTTGTAGGGTGATTGTAGAAAAACTAGGTGGAGAGATTACTGCGGAATCCAAACTGAATGAAGGTTCTACTTTTCGTTTTACGATTCCTTATAAGGCGGGTAAAAAAATTCCGGAATCCGGAAAGGCTATGAAGTGTCCGGAATCAGGGAGTACGGGACCGAGAAAAGTGTTGCAAAGAAGAACAGTACTGGTGGCGGAAGATGTAGACAGCAACTTTTTGCTGTTAAAGACATTGTTAGGGAAAAGATGTAATCTGCTATGGGCTAAGAATGGAGAGGATGCGGTGAATCAATTTAAAGAACATCAGCCCGACTTGATTTTGATGGATATCAAGATGCCTCATATGGATGGGCTGGAGGCTACGCGCCTGATTCGTTCTTATTCAAAAGAAGTGCCTATTGTCGCTTTGACTGCCTTTGCTTTTGAGTCCGACAAAGACAGGGCTATAGAAGCCGGATGCAATGATTTTCTGACTAAGCCGGTTTCACAAAATGCCTTGGAAAAAGTGTTGGATAAATATGTTAAGTAGACATTGGCGAGGTATAGTGCGTAAAGACAACAGGCAATATGGAACAGAACAGGGAAGGGAGGATGCAATGCGAAGATTATAGATCTTACAGGTGAAAGATTTATATCTCCTTTGGGTTGTAAGATTACGATGGACTCATAGGGAATAGAAACGGACTTTTATAAAAACAAAAGAGGAACTGCCTCTGCGGCAATCCCTCTTTTCTGAATTTGAGAGCATGTTATTTAACTTCGATAACCTTGGCTGCTTTTTCTTTGTCTTCCGGCGTACGTTTCGGCAGCTCGATAGTTAATACACCATCGTTTACTTTTGCATCAATTTTATCTTTATCTACATCATCAGGCAGGATCAATGTCTGTTGGAATTTAGAATAAGAGAATTCGCGACGCAAGTAACGGCTTTCTTTCTTGCCTTCTTTATCACCTTCGGTACTTTCTGTTTTCTTTTCCATAGAGATAACCAAGTCGTTGTCTTCGTTGATATGAATCTTGAAGTCTTCTTTGGTCATTCCCGGAGCGGCGACTTCTACTTTGTAGTCTTTGTCACTTTCAATAACATTGATGGCGGGAGCTGTTGCATTGGCTTTTACCATCCAGTCGTTATCAAAGAAATCATTAAAAATACTTGGTAACCATGTTTGGTTTGATCTTCTTACTGGCATCATAATCTTAATCTCCTATAGGTTTTGGTTAAACATTTTGTTTATTTCTGAATTCCTTCACCTTTCGGCTTTGTCATTCACTATCCATAATGCAAACCGCATACCATTAGTTCGATGATATGCGGTTTATATTGCACTCTTTTAAACCTATAAAGGTTTTCTTAAAGATTAAAACCTTTGCATTAAAAGTTGGTAAGCCTTTTTAAACATTTGATTGTCAAGGCTACTGCCAATTTGTAATTTTAGGGGGACAGATTGACAGTTGTTCTATATCAGCTTGAACCGCATACGGAAGATTCCGTCTTTATAGTCGTGGCTTATAATTTTAAATGTACCTATTTCGGACGTATTTTTCACGTGTTGACCTATACAGAGGCATTCGTCGTAATCGCCGACTTTTACAATCCGTACGGTTTCGGAAGCTTTTTCCGGTAAACGTTTCATGTCAAAGCGCCCTATAGCTTCCTCTTGAGAGATAAATTCCATTGTAACGGGCAAATTTCTTCGCAATACTTCGTTTACGGTGTTTTCTATTCTTATAATATCCGCTTCTTCCGGACAGGTTTGCAGCGCAAAATCCAGTTTGCTTTTTTTGCGTTCTATATGGGCGGATATTGCCCGTCCGCATCCGAAAAGATTGACCATTGTCCTGTTTATGACATGCTCCGTAGTATGCATGGGAGGGTATTCCTGTTTATTATGGTCGTTGAGTGATGGTTGTTCCATAGTTATTTTATTTTGTTCTGATTTTGATGGGATATTAAAATCCGTTCAAAGATAAATTATTCTTTTGTAATAAGGAAGCAGAGAGGAAATGATTGCTTTTGTATTATTATAAAACAACGAATTTTAAAAGATACTCAATGCCGGAAGGGAGTACTTTTGCAGAAAAGTATGACGTTCACGAGGCTCTTAACCGATTTTAATGAGGCATGAACGTCATATTGATTTTTACTGTTTTACATCACAGGGGTTTGGAATAAGAATACAAATGAGTCGCTGTCTTTTAAATCTTTTACAGCATCTCCTGCATAAATCTTTCCGTTGGTGAGGGTCAGTTTCTTGATTCCGGCTTTGGGACTGAAGTCGATTTTCTTCAAATCCAACCAAAACAGATTAGGAGTCATGACCGATTCAAAATAATATATTTTATTCTTCTGATCGGATACAGAACGCCAGCGGGTGGAAGATATATGAGGTTTGTCCGGTGTGGTAATTCCGAAAGGGACAGATACATTACGCATCACACTGAGCACACTGGGTACAGCTATTTTAGCGTCCGGAGTCTGAGGGATTGCATGTATATAAAAAGAGGCACGCACAAAGCGGTCGCTGGAACGGTTCGTGCCCGGCAGCATTTGCAATCCTCCTACTTCTTTCCAGTAATCATTGATAGCCAACTGATAATCATATCGTGGAGAATTGGTCATCACTTGGAATTCTTTTCCTTCGTGTATGCTTAAATTCCCGTCCAGATATTCCAAAACCGCTGTATTTCCTGTTTCATCTGTAATAGCCAGGTGAAGAGTGGAAGCTGAACCGTTGGGCATGTGGGGAGCATCAATGCGGAATGATTCTTTTTTCAGCTCCTCAACAGCTTCATGTACGGTGGCAAAATTGTCCAGTACATATTGTGTCCATATGCTGATTCCCATGACAGGACGTGTATCTTCCGGACGGTCAAAGACGGATTCTGGCAAAAATAACAGACTGGCAACCAATCCTTTTTCATTCATTCCGTCACACGTACCTATATCATATCCTGTTGCAATGACGCTGCCGTATTTTGAAGTCCATTTCACGGCATTTTCTTTATTATATCCTGCACGTTGTATTCCTCTGGGGAAAACATAGATATTACTCATAATATCTTCTTTCCAGTCCATTGTACGTCCGGTTACTACCATATGGTCCGGTCCGATATAGACGGCACGCGTGCATGCATCCGCTTTTTGTACGCTCATATAGAACATACCTGCCAATGTTAGTAATGCAATACTTCCTTTTTTTAATTTCATGATTCTATCATTTATAAAGATTGTCTTTGCCATTTAGAACAAACCGGATAAGGAACAGGTTTATGGAAATGCAGTGATTTGTGATACATTTGTTGATAAATGCTAATTCATCGGTTCGATTGGAACGTAAATCACATCCGCATTCCCTTCATAAATTTCTACCTGATTATCCTGTCGGAGGGATTCTGTTGAGAACGATTGAAGATAGGTCGAGGTTTCTGGATTAAAAGAAATACTTGTTTTATCGTAAAAGTAAGGGGGATAAAATAAAAAAGGAGCAACGCCTTGCTCCAACCTTTGTTAACCTTAAATCTAATACTATGAAAAACACATTGCAAAGGTACGGACTTTTTGGAAAATAGCAAATAATCAGACTTAAAAAGTATGCTATATAACATTGTTTAATGTTTGCGTTTCTCGAAAACCTGTTTTTTAAGACTTCTTTTGCGTATCTTTGCAGCCGTTAAAAAATAGCAGACGATAGTAAAAAGAGAAAATATATGGCATTTGAAGCGACAAAGAGAGAGTGGGGCGAGCTTTACGCCTTTTTCCGCTTGTTAGCGGACGGATATGTGTATGCAGGTACGCCTGATGTGAAAAGGAATGAAGTGCAAAAGCTTCCTGTGGCGATGGTACAGCGTGAGGAACATGACGGGACACGCCGTTATATTCTGGAGGATGAGGCGACCGTACGTATTTGTGGGGAAAAGATAGATAAGCAGATACCTCGTGAGGATTTTGCGGCTGTGGCAGAGTTGGTTTTTGCTGCTGTCAAAGAGAGCCGAGAGAATGATGTGATGTCTCCCGACGGTGTGGAAGAATTTTTAGATGAAGTCGCCATTTATGACTTGGAAGCAAAGACGGATGACCGTACTGATTTCTATGTTGCTTTTTACAGTATAGAGGCTCCGTTGGTAGGTTTTTGCGTTCGTTCCCGTTGTTGGATGGAGGGCGTACCGCCAATTTGAAGTTTGAGCAGACAGGTGTTAAATTCGCTACTCCTACCGTAAACAAAATTAATGCTTTTGGTGAAGAAGATGATGTGGCAGGACGTATGTTGATGATAGAACGCTTGGGAGGAATCTTAAAATATAATGATGTGGCCGATAAGGTATTCCGTAGTAATCTTTGCATGATAGATCTTCATTTTCCCCGTATGTTGGGCGAGATGTTGCGTGTCATGCATTTGGATGGCATATCCAAAGTTAGTGACCTGACAGAAGCAATCAAACAAATCAATCCGTTGAAAATAAAGGATGAATTGATCCATAAGCATAGTTATTATGAATATAAGATGAAGCAGTTTCTTATGGCTTTGGCTTTAGGAATGCGTCCTGCCAAGATATTTAATGGGATAGATTCTGCCATATCCGGTTTTCTGTTTGTAAATGGTAATGGAGAGGTACTTTGTTATCAGAAGGCTGACCGTCAGGTATTTGCCGATTTCCTGTTTGTTAATTCCCGGTTTGAGAAAAGTTCTACTGAAAAAGATAAATACGGATATCTGGAACGTGAGAACGGAGTCTATTATTTTAAGCTGAACTTGAAAATCGGTCTGTTGAAGAGATAGGACAATGAAGGAATTTGTATTTTCCTAGAGTTAAAATGTTTTTTACCACAGATTACACAGATTGAAATACGATTTATTGCTTATTTCAATCTGTATCTGTGTTAATCTGAGTAATCTGTGGTGGGAAACTATAGCTTGAATTTCAGAATTTTTCCATTCATTCCATCTAGTAATACGGGAGTTGTTTTGTCCGGCATAAGAGTCAGCTTCTCTGTGTTTCCGGTCAGCAATTCGGTTGCCTCATATTCTCCATAACGATGGATGCCTAAATAATCAAACGCATGTTGCGGAATATTGACGGCTGAACGTGCCGGTATGGTCAAAGTTAACCATAATTAATATCAGTTCATCATCCTGTTTTCGTAAAAAGGCGTATTGCTTATGTTCGTTAAATACCCATCCGGCCAGATTGGCATAGGTTAAGTCAAAGAACACACCTTCCCGTATGGCTTTTTCACTGTTGCATATATTCAGCAGACGGGTATAGAATTGTTTCAATTGCTTTTCATCCTCATTCAGGAATTTATTGTCAAACTTGCCTCCATTGCGCCAGCGGCGTATGCTGTCCACACTCCAGTAATCAAAGATGGTAGTTCTTCCGTCACGCCCGCTGAAACCTTCCGTATCCATGCCATGTTCTCCCAATTCCTGCCCGAAGTAAATCATGACCGGATTGGTATTCATGCAAGCCGATACAATCATTGCGGGGATGGCTTTTGAGCCGTTTCCGGCAAAATAATCGGAAGCTATGCGCTGCTCGTCATGATTCTCCAGGAAATTGAGCATTCGTTTTTCAATACCTCCCAAGCTTTGCCAGCGTTGTGGAATAGCAGTTGCCGATTCCCATCCGCAGGTAATGGCACGTAGTGTATCATACAGACCTACTTTGTCATATAAATAGTCGAATTTGCCATTGAACAGATAATTTCTGTATTCTCCCGGATTATAGACCTCGGCGATAAAGATCAGTTTCGGATGTTCAGCTTTGATTTGCGGAATCACCCATCCCCAGAATTCTACAGGAACCATTTCTGCCATATCACAGCGGAATCCGTCAATGCCTTTGGCAGACCAGAACAGTAGGATGTCACGCATCTTCACCCATGTGTCCGGAATCGGTTCGAAGTGGTGGCTATGACCGTTCAAGTAGTCTATACCATAATTCAGTTTACAGTTTCATACCAGTCATTGGAGTTGGGCCATGCGTCAAAACGGTCATTACCGGTTGCTTTTGCCGGAAACTCTATGTAAGGTTCCGCTGCGCCACGGTGCAGGTCAATATTGCCTTCCAGCTTTGTATCGGGAATATAATAGAAATTATTGTTGGGGCTGAAAGCTTTTGTCACATCATCTTTCTCACCCAAATCGGTTACTCCTTCAGGCTTGGCGTCTGAACCATATTGGCGGGCTACATGGTTGGGGACAAAATCAATGATGACCTTCAATCCGGCTTTGTGGCTTCGTGTTACCAGATTCTCGAACTCTTTCATACGGTCCGGGATACTGGTTGCCAAATCAGGGTCTACATCATAATAATCCTTGATGGCATACGGTGATCCGGCCTTTCCTTTTACTACTGCGGGATGATCGGGTTTGATGCCATAGCGGGTATAATTGGTTTGGGTAGCATGTTCAATGATACCTGTATACCAAATATGTGTAGCACCCAGTGTTCTGATCTCGTTTAAAGCCTTTGTCGTGAAATCGGCCATTTTTCCGCAACCGTTTTCCTCCAAAGAACCATTAGGCTTACAACGCAGGCTGTTGTTCCCGAATAAACGGGTGAATACCTGATAGATAATAATTTTTTCTTGTGTATCCATTTTATTCTTTTTTTGTTTATCTCCAAATTGTTCCATTCTCCAGGAGTAGTCTGTCCAGGAGTTCCGTTGCCGTATTGTATCCTTTTTCGAATATCTCTTCGGCTCTTTCCAGTTCTCTGTTGCTGTATTCTTCCAGTCCGTATGATTCGATCAGCAAATCTGCAATCCCTTTTTGAGGCAGTGTATTGGCTTGGAAAATAAAATGATAGGCTCTGAGTGCGATGCTTACCACATTCTTGCTATATTCATCTGCTACCAGCGGATCTACATTGAGTGCTATCACTTTCTCGCATTCTTTGCGAATGGGGCTGACCGGCAGGTTCATCAAGATTCCTCCATCTACATAATATGTATTGTTGATGCGTATGGGGGCAAACAAGATAGGCATACAGCAGGAAGCAGCCAGTCTTTCGGCTATTTTCCCTTTTTTAAAAGAAACGATGCGTCCGTGATCCAAATCGGTGGCGGTAATAATAGTGGGAATTTTTAGTTCTTCTATCGTTTTCGACTCCAAGTTGCTGTTTAAGAAATCGATAAAACTATCCAGTTTCAGCAGACCTTGTTTGTTGATAGAAAAAGTGGTCAGTTCTTTGAATGAATGGTGCTCAAAAAGTTCAACAATATGATAAGGCTCTTTGCCGTCGGCATAGAAGACAGCGGCAAGAGCACCTGCACTTACTCCGGAAAGTATTTCCGGCCTGATGCCATGTTCATGCAAAGCCTGCATAATCCCCAAATGGGCAAATCCTTTTATAAATCCTCCGCTCAGGGCATAACCAATGTTATATTTAAATTCATTCATAGTCTGATCTCGTTTAGATACCGACAAACTTACGAATATTTTTGTGAAATGCCATAAAAAAAATACGGATTACTCAGCATATTCCGGTAATCCGTATAAAATTTATAATAACTGAATTTTGTTTATCAAGCAATACCGTGTGCGTTGACCGATCCATCAATTTTCTTGATCAGTCCTTGCAGTACAGCACCCGGTCCGCATTCGGTAAAGTCATCGGCACCATCGGCAACCATATTCTTCACTGTCTGGGTCCAGCGTACGGAAGCGGTGAGCTGAGCTACCAGGTTTGCCTTGATTTCAGCGGGATCTGTGTGAGGCAAAGCGTCCACGTTCTGATATACCGGGCATTTCGGAGTATGAATTTCAGTAGCGTTGATAGCAGCTTCCAGTTCCACTTTGGCGGGGTTCATCAGCGGAGAGTGGAAGGCGCCTCCCACTTTCAGCGGCAGGGCACGTTTAGCACCGGCAGCTTTCATTTGCTCGCAAGCCTTGTTGATTCCTTCGATAGAACCTGAGATGACAATTTGTCCCGGGCAGTTATAATTGGCAGCCACTACCACTTCTCCTTCTTTAGAAATCGCTTCACAGATTTCCTCTACTTTTTCGTCAGGCAATGCAATGATGGCAGCCATCGTAGAGGGTTGTGCCTCACAAGCTTTCTGCATAGCCATAGCACGTGCATAAACCAGTTTCAGACCATCTTCGAAAGACAATGCTCCGGCTGCAACCAATGCGGAAAATTCGCCCAGCGAGTGTCCGGCAGTCATTTCAGGTTTGAAATCATCACCCATGCAAAGAGCGGAAATTACCGAGTGCAGAAAAACGGCAGGCTGAGTTACTTTAGTCTGGCGCAAGTCTTCGTCAGTACCTTCAAACATGATGTCTGTGATACGGTATCCTAAAATGTCGTTTGCTTTTTCAAAAAGTTCTTTGGCTAAAGCCGAGTTTTCGTACAGGTCTTTACCCATACCTACAAACTGTGCTCCCTGTCCGGGGAATACAAATGCTTTCATATTTTTCCTATTTTGGTTTAAAAACGTTGCAAAGTTAATTATTTCTTTCGGAACTACGGAATAATAATGAGGCAATTTGCTAATATGCTGCATTATGTACCGCATGGTAATTAGCATATTGACAAATTATTTCATTGTTTTCATCGGAACAGGTGCGTAAAAGTGATTCAGCGGGCCGTGTCCTTCGCCTATATGCACGTCTTTCCCGGCGTGGATGCCTTTGGTGACATATGCTTTTGCATGTTCTACGGCCTGCGGCATATCATATCCCAGTGCCAGAAAAGTAGCAATGGCGGAAGAAAGAGTACATCCTGTTCCGTGTGTGTTTTTGCTTTCTATCTTATCTGAGATAAAGAGATGAGGCTTGTCTTCTCCAACTATTTGTAATACATCGCACATCTTGTCGCCCTCCAAATGTCCTCCTTTCAGTAAAACGGATCCGCAACCGAACTTTAATAATTCCGATGCGGCAGCTTTCATTTCGTCCACATAGCCTATGCGGTGTTCCGTCAATACTTCCGCCTCACTCAGATTGGGTGTAATCAGGCTGGCCAGAGGCATCAGTTCCCGGGTCAGTGCACTGATGGCGTCCTCTTCTATCAGCCGGTGTCCGCTAGTCGATACCATGACCGGATCGAACACAACGAAACGGGGCCGGTATGTACGAAGGCAGGAGGCTATGGTCTTGACTATTTCCACATCATTAATCATACCTATTTTAACAGCATCCGGACGGATATCTTCCATTACGGCTTCTATCTGGCCACGCACATATACCGGTGGTACGGGATGTATGGCACGTACTCCCAAAGTGTTTTGTACGGTGATTGCAGTAATGGCTGTCGCAGCATAACCACCCAACGCGGAGATGGTCTTCAGGTCAGCCTGTATACCGGCTCCTCCGCTGCAATCGGATCCTGCTATACTTAATACACAAGGATATTTCTTCATATAAATCTCATTTTGACAAAGTATTTGCAAAGATAACGAATAATCTTGTTTTAAATGTTTGCACAAGTGAAGGGAAACAATTATTTTTGCTAAACATAAAATAAAGTAAAAATAAGGGGAATGAAAAGAATCCTAGTAACGGGAGGCGCAGGATTTATAGGGTCACATCTATGCACTCGTCTGATAGAGGAAGGTAATATTGTTATATGTTTAGACAACTTTTTCACGGGGAGTAAAGAGAATATAAGTTACCTGATCGGGCATCCGCGCTTTAAACTGATAGAACACGATATAATTAATCCGTTTTGGACGGATGTGGACGAGATATACAATCTGGCATGTCCCGCTTCTCCTATACATTATCAGCATGATGCTATCAAAACGGCTAAGACGGCTGTCTTCGGCACGTTTAATATGTTGGGACTGGCGAAGCGTAACAAAGCAAAAATACTTCAGGCTTCTACCAGTGAGGTGTATGGTGATCCGTTGTCGCATCCCCAAAGGGAGGGAGATTGGGGAAATGTGAATCCCATAGGCTACCGGTCTTGTTATGATGAAGGAAAACGTTGTGCCGAGACTTTGTGCATGGATTATTACCGTCAACATGGCGTCTTGGTAAAATAATCCGCATATTCAATACGTATGGTCCTAATATGCTGACCGATGACGGACGTGTAATTTCCAATTTTGTGGTACAGGCATTGCTAGATAAAGATATAACCATTTATGGAGACGGAAAACAGACACGTAGTTTTCAGTACATAGATGATCTGGTGGAAGGGATGATACGTATGATGGCTACGGAAGATCACTTCACAGGACCGGTGAATATCGGTAACCCTTGCGAATTTTCCATATTCGAACTGGCTCAGAAGATATTGGAACTGACCTGTTCTCATTCTAACATTATTTTCGAACCTTTACCTCATGATGACCCTCGTCAGCGCAGGCCGGATATTACTCTGGCAAAAGAAAAGCTGGATTGGGAGCCTCACATTCATCTGGAAGAGGGGCTGATGAAAGTGATTGATTATTTTAAAAGTGTTCTGGCTAAATAATATATACCTATGACACCGGATGTAAATGTTGTAATAAGTCATTCTGAGTACACTGTTTTGGTTGTGGATGATGTGGTTTCTAATGTCTTGTTGTTAAAAGTGTTGTTAACAAACGAGAAGTTTAAGGTGATAACTGCCGGTAATGGAAAGGAGGCATTATCCCAGGCGGTCAATGCCCGTCCCGATTTGATTTTGTTGGATGTCATGATGCCCGAGATGAATGGTTTTGAAGTTGCCGAACGATTGAAAGCCGATCCGGAAACACAACATATTCCTATTATATTTCTGACAGCCTTGAATACCACTGCCGATATAGTGAAGGGTTTCAAGGTAGGTGCGAATGATTTTATATCCAAACCTTTTAATAAGGAAGAGCTTGTGATCCGTGTTACCCATCAGATATCCCTGATTGCCGCCAAACGGATCATCATGAAGCAAACGGAAGAATTGCGTAAGATTATTATGGGGCGCGACAAGTTATATTCTGTTATCGCACATGACCTGCGTTCACCCATGGGATCCATTAAAATGGTGCTCAATATGTTGATACTCAGTCTTCCGTCCGAACAGATCGGTAAGGAAATGTTTGATATGCTGAGCATGGCCAATCAAAGTACGGAGGATGTTTTCTCTTTGCTGGATAATTTATTGAAATGGACTAAAAGCCAGATAGGCAAGCTGAATGTAGTTTATCAGGACTTTGATATTGTGGGGAATATTGCTTCGGTTATCGAAATTTTCAATCTGGTAGCCGGTATGAAGAATATAAAGGTGAACTTCCCGGTGTATGGAAAGATTGAGGTACATGCCGATATGGATATGATGAAAACCATCTTGCGTAATCTTCTCAGCAATGCAATTAAGTTCAGTTATAATGATTCCGAAATTCTGGTTAATGCCGAAATAGAGGGTGATAAAGTCATAGTCAGTGTAAAAGACACCGGAAAAGGCATGAGTGAGGAAGACCAGAAACTGTTGAACACGGAAACTCATTTCAGCAAATACGGAACGAATAATGAGGAAGGTTCCCGGATTAGGCTTGTTATTATGTCAGGATTTTGCTGTTAAGAATGGTGGGCATTTATGGTTTGAGTCTGAAGAGGGAAAAGGTTCCACTTTCTTCTTTTCGGTAGCTTTGAAGAAGTGATTTATCAAAGTCCCACCTCCAGATATACCGGGTTATGGTCACTCATATCATAAGGAATCACCTTATATTTTATACCTTCCAATAAGGTGGAATGGAACAAGTAGTCTATCCGTAGTAAATGGTGAAACCCCCGATAAGTGGCTCCGTACCCTTCTCCAGCGGTTTGAAATCCGTCTTTCAAGCCGTTTTTCAGAGTTTCATAAGTAAAAGTTCCCGGAGGGTCATTGAAGTCACCGCATACAATCAAGGGATATTCCGTGGCATTGATCAGCGAACTGATTTGTTCAGCCTGTCCGGCACGTCTGACAGTATTTTCCCGGAAGTTGTCAGAATAGCCCAGATAAATGCCTCTTTCCTGTTCCTCATCTTGTTCTCCCCGAGCCTGTGCTGCTTTGGAACGCATTCTGTCAAAGCTGGTAGTCTGCATGTGCACGTTGATGATGCGTATCGTCATACCTTTTACATCCAGGTCGGCCCAGATGGCTCCGTTGTTGGTATTCGGAAATTCTATTGTTTGTGACTGTCTGATGGGGTAGCGGCTGTAAATGGCCTGACTCAATCCTTCGGGGATAAACGAGTAAGGGAATATTTTAGCATACGTATTCTGTAAGTCTTGTTCCGTAAAGTCGCCATTGCCTCTATATTCCTGAAAACAAAGTACATCCGTTTCCTCCTTGTTCATCATCTCGGCAAACTCCTTGGCGGAGAATCCCGTAATTTCATTTCCAAATGAGTGGACATTGTAAGTCACTACTTTCAATCTGTTCTCGTTAGCATATTTGGTAGGGTTATAAATTTGGTACATGGAAGTGATGTATTCGTAATTTACTATCAGACCCGTCAATGGAATCCATAACCAATACCGTAGTCTGATGAGCCAGTAAATAAATAATATCGTATTGACAACCACCAGTATAGGTTTGCTTAAGGCAACGTATGCGGCGAACATATTCTCCACCGGATTTATTTTACCTGAGAAGTAAGCGAAGATGGAAAGTCCCAGAATGAAGATTGTGAACAGGATAGATAAAAAATAGGCAAATTTGTATACGGCTAATCTTCCCATAAATTACTTGTTTTAGATACTTGTTTATAGTCATTTTCAATAAGTCGGCAGATACCGGTTTGGTTAAAAACTCATTGCATCCGCTTTCTATGGCAGCTATTTTGTCTTTTTCATATGCGTATGCGCTTACAGCGATGACAGGTACGCTGGCAGACATTTCCCGGATGGCTTTGGTGGCGTCCAGACCATTGATGTTAGGCATTTTTATATCCATCAAAATCAAGTCGGGTTTGTATTGTTCATAGAATATGATAGCCTCCATACCGTCATGAGCATGCACCAGTTTGTACATTTTTCCGAGCATAGCCTCTATCAAGTCATAATTGCTTTGATAGTCTTCCGCTACTAGGATGGTCATCTCCTGGTGGGAAGTTCTATTGTTGTCTTTAATGGAAGCCGGTGTAAGTTTTTCCTCCCATTTCATATCTCCGTTTGCCGAAATGTAAGGCAATGTAAAAGTGAATGTGGTTCCGGTTCCATTTTGGATTGTACAGCTATTTTTCCTCCTAACTTTTCTACAATGATTTTGCTGATGGAAAGCCCCAGTCCTGTGCCTTGCACTTGGTTGTTGGCCATGATGAAACGATCGAATATCTTGTCTATCTTGTCATCGGAAATACCGCTTCCGGTATCGGCTACATGAAAAACAATCTCTTTTTCCTTCAATTTATACCCGAAGCTGATAGAACCTTTGGCGGTGAATTTCGTAGCATTACCTATCAGATTGGAGAAAACCTGAAACAAGCGGTTCCTGTCTGTCGAGATAACCAGTGACGGATCGGATTCTTCGAAAACAAGCTCCACTCCGGGTTGACACCGGAAACTATACGTGTTTTTTACATCCTCACATAAAATATAAAGGGATACAGGCGCATAGTTGAACTCCATCATGCCCGATTCAATTTTCGACAGGTCCAAAATCTCGTTGATAAGTTCCTGCAAGCGCATGTTGTTTTTTTCTACAATATCGTAATACTGCAATCTTTCCTCGGCGTTTTCCGTTTCGGCTATAATGCGTGAGAATCCCAGAATGGCATTCAACGGCGTACGGATTTCGTGGCTCATATTGGCAAGGAAGGCAGATTTCAGCTGGTTGGAGCGTTCTGCTTTCCAAACAATTTCGGATGTGTTCTGTATATATCCTTCCAATACGGTCCTTTGCATATATACCTCTTTGTGGTATGTTTTTATTCTCATATTGACGGTCTTTCCGTCAATAAGGAGTCTATAGTTTACGGTATTGGAAGCATCTTTCTCCTTCAGGTTTTCTTCCAGCCATTGACTGAAACGGTCCTTGTCATCAAGGTGCATATAGTTCATGTATTCATCTATGGAAATCTGTTTCTGTTCCTCATCGTTACAGAATATCCGGGTGTATCCCGAGTAAGTGAAGAGCCGTGTGGACGAATCGTATGCCCATAATCCTATTCTTGCGGCTTTTTCTACTTCGCACAAATCTTTTTGCTTTTTTTCCAGTTTCAGCCTGACGACACTCCGGCCTGTGATGTCCCTGTATTGAAAAAGAAAATGCTCCTCATCATACTTGCTGATAATACATTTGTAGTATTTCACGTCATCTTCCAATATTAATTTGTAATTCCGTGCGGAAGGTTTGTCTCCTGCCCGTACTTTGATGAATTCCGCATACATCTCCCGTGCCGTTTCTACGGGGAAATAAGAGAATATATTTCTCCCTATAATATCTTGTTCTTTTATAAAGAAGTCCGTCGTATTAGCCTTGAAGTCTAAACAGGTGCCGTCTTTATATACGAAAAACATAGTATCAGCCGTAATTTCCAGAATTTTGTCTGCATACTGCTTATCGTGCAATATATTACTCGGAATTTTCATATTAATAGTATGATTCTCAATAGACTGTTTCTCTTAGCGAATTTAGATGCGTGATATTTGTTACTGACAGCAAATATACAAAAAAAATATTGTTTATATCATTTTATATCGTAATTTTGCAAGGTAATCAATGAAAAGAAGAAATGAAAAAGATTTTGGTAGCTGAAGATACGGAAAGTAATTATCTCTTATTATCTATAATTTTAAGAAAGGAGTATGAAGTTCACCGTGCCCATGATGGGCAGGAGGCTATTGAGAAATTTGAGAGTTGCCGGCCCGATATGATTTTGATGGATATAAAGATGCCTGTTATGGACGGTTTGGAAGCTACCAGAAGAATTCGTCTGAAGGGAGGGACACTTCCCATCATAGCTCTTACCGCCAATGCATACGACAGTGACCGTGACAAGGCTTTTGAAGCCGGATGTGACGATTATATGGCCAAGCCGATCATGGCTCCCGCTTTGCGTGAGATGATAAAAAAGTATTTGGTGAGTAAATATTATGCCCTGCGGGACTTTTCCCATGTTCCGCCGGCATGTCTTTTCAAATAGAAGAAACCTTTTATCACATTGATGTTCATGAACAGGAAATAGTAGGGAATATAAAGGAATTTGTTCTTTACGGACTTGGCAGACAAGAGGCTGCCATAAACTCCCCCGAGGTAGAATGCGGATTGCAGCAGAAGAAAAAGAAAATAAACCGGGAGGCTTTCACTACAGACAACCAGCAGGATATTCAAGGGAAAGAGCAGAAACAAGGCGACCGGGGTTACCGACCATCTCAGCACGCGATGGGAAACATATTGAAAACTGAGGATTCCATAACGTAGCGGATTCAGCAGTTCTTTCAAACGGTAGACAGACTGCAATCCTCCTGCCGCGATACGTACTTTTCTTTTTTCCTCTTCTTTCATATCGGCCGATCCGCTTTCCAAGGCATATGCCGTATCACAATATGCTATCGTATACTGCTTCATGGCAATACGCAGGGACAACATAAAATCATCCAGTAGGGTATCTTCAGGCATTTCCTCATATAACGGGGTGCGGATGGCGAATAATTCTCCGGCAGCACCTATGGCGGAATAGAGCTGATAATCCATTTTTTCAGCCATGATTCATATTTCCAGTACAATCCTTCTCCTCCGGAAACCGCTCCTCCGGTACTGTACATGTCCACCCGTTTTTCTCCTGCCACACATCCCACCTGCGGATAGTTAAAACATTTTACTATCTCGCGAACGGCCTGCGGATTAATAAATGTATTGGCGTCTGTGAATATGACCAAAGGTGTGGTGACAAATCCCATGCCCCGGTTCATAGCGGCTGTTTTTCCTTTTCTTTCGGGGACGAACAATAGGGTGACATCGGGATATGCTTTTAATTTTTCATTGGTTCGGTCATTGCTGCCGTCCGTTACCCATACGATATGCAGTTTCTCTTTGGGATAATCCAGTTCTTGGCAGTTTTTCATCTTTCCGTCTACTACCTGTTCCTCATTATAGGCGGTGATGAACAGGGTGATTTCGGGTAGGTCGGTGTTGTTGCCGTTCCGGCAGGTTTCTTGCTCCGGTTCGTCCGTATCGTAGAAGGAAATAAAACTTTGTTTTATTTTTACCAATATCCACAACAGGATTCCGTATCCCACATAGGTGTAGAATACAATGAACAGGAGAACGAAGAAGAGGATTTCAAGAGTGTTCATGCTAGTATTTCTTTATATATATTCAATATTTCTCTGGCTGTGTTCTCCCATGAGAACCGACGGACTCTTCTAGTCCATATGCAGTTTGTGACTGATAGAATTCTGCATTTTCTTCTAAATGAAGGAGGGCGGAAGCAATTTCCTCCGGTTCGAACGGATTGACCAGAATACCCTCCGGTCCTGCGATTTCGGGCATGGCGGAAGTGGTTGAGGTGATGACGGGAGTTCCACAGGCCATCGCCTCCAGAATGGGGATGCCGAAACTTTCGCGTAAAGACGTGTATATAAAGACGGATGCTCCACTATAAACAGCGGGTAGTTCTGTGTTTGGAATGTATCCGGGATGATACAGCATTTTTTTTTTTATTTCTTGTAATCCTTCCCGGTTCAGATATTCGTCTATGATCTCTTCTTTCAGGTCGGCGATAAGCAAGGGGAAGGGGCTGACTGGATTTTTTTAAATAAATGCCGTATGCCTGCAATACCCTTGCCGTATTCTTCTTGGGATCGGTATTTCCTAAAAAGAACAGGTAAGGATGGTTCTTTATGTATCGGGCAGTGATGGCCTGTGCGTTCCGTATGGGTATGAAATGTTGTGAATAGCCGTTGTATACGGCGACAAGCAGTTGTTTGTCAATGTGCAGGAAATGACTGATGCGGTTGCATTCAAAATGAGAAACGGTAATGATTCTTTTGCATTTGGTAAGGATTTGGGGAACAATGATTTTTCGGTAGAAACGTCCCAGTCTTTGGTACATGGACTGGTTCTTGCCTTGTTTTTTTTCTAGAAAGATAATGTCGTGCAGTGTAAGCACCAGTGGAATGTTTCCATACACAGGGGCAGTGTTGCTTGTGCAGTGCAGCAGGTCGGGTTTGATTTTTTTTAAAGCCAACGGTAGTCCTATCTGTTCCCAAAGCGGATAGGATGGCCAATTAACGGTCACGATATGCATGTTGGCGGATTCCTGCAAACAAATATCATCTCCTGGGCTGACCAGTATGAAGTATTCGTTCTGTTGGTCTATCTTTTGCAGTTCCCGGATGGTTTCCAGAGCTACATAGTCCATGCCATGTTTCTCTTTTCTGAAGATGCGCTGGGCTTCTATTGCTATTTTCATCTGTCGTTACTTTATCAAGTTAGAATCTTCGTCCTCGTAATTGTTTTTGCTATAGAAAAGAGCCGTGAAGCTTCTTAAACCTTTTATGGCTCGTTTTTTGAAACTGCTGAACAGGGATCCGTCGGCCGAAATAGTGCCATAGCCGGTAAGGACACGGGCTTTGCGGGCGGTGACGAATCTTAATTTTCCGTATTTTTTCAATGCCAGTGCCAGGGAGCCGTCTTCTCCGCGGAGTATGTCTGTCCGGAATCCTTCTTTCCGGGCTGTTTCCGTGTGGAAGGCAAAAGCCATTCCACGTACATTGAGCTCCGGTCTGTTCAGATTTTGTATTTTCAAATAGAGATCACGTAGTGTCTCATAGAAGAAAAGTCCTAAATGATGTTCATTAGGAAGAAAACTCCACAGGGCGTATGCACCTGCCACTTCTTTGTCCTGTAAGACCTTTATCATGGTACTGATGTACTGGGGCGGATAAAGTGTGTCGGCGTCTATGCAGAGATGATACTTCCCCCGGGCATGGTTCAGTCCGCATTGCCGGGCAAAACCGGGACCTTTCCGGTATTCATTGAAGTAGGTGACTCCTAATTCTTTTAGTACCTCTTCGGTGTGGTCGGTAGAATGATTATTGATGACTAGTATTTCTACAGGATAGTTATGTTGGTTTTCACATAAAGACCACAGGCAGCTCAATATCCTCTTTTCTTCATTATGGGCGATGGCGACCACCGAAACCAGCGGAGCATGAGTTGCAAGCTGCCGGATCTTGTCTTTCACTTGGTTGATAACCGCTTGTGGGGCTTGGGTGAAAGGCTTGTCATAGATGGATAAATAGTCAGCGTACCACTTCATGCGTTTTTATATATTCGGACAGTGTGACCGGATTCCGGTGATTACTGAATCGTGATTTGAATTTGTTTTTGAGGATATAGAACAGGGCTTGAATCATCTTCTTCATTTCCGTCAGGGCGGAACGGCGGGGATATAGTTTCTCCACCATTTCCCGGTTCCATTTGTTGAGGAAGAAAGAGGAGTAGTATTCATCTTCGGGATTGACTAGTATCTCCACTTCATCTTTCCACTCATAACGGTTCAAGGTTATATCTCCTTCCGTCAGCCACAGCAGTTTGTAGGGGAGGGATTGGAAAGGCAGATAATTCAGGAATAATTCTCCATAGTCGTTTTCATAGTTTCCCGGCATCTTGTTCTTTTCATAGAAGACCAGTTTGTTGTCTATATCCAATATAACCCATTTATGTGATTTTTTGGGAAACAAGTATTCGCCCAGCAGACTGGGAGTTTCTATGTATCCCCGTCGGGCTACCCTGCATAATTCCTTGACAAAAGCTTCGGGATGTTCCACGTGTTCCAATACCTGATTGCATATTACGTAGTCAAACTCCTTGTCTTTGAAGGGCAGTTTTTCTCCATCGGCATGTACAAAGGTCTGATGCGGGTATATTTTCACGTCACCGCAGCGGTGGTAATTGGTGTCAATAAATTTTTCGACTATCACGTTGGAGCGATATGTCGGATTATGGCCCGGACCTATCTCCAGCACTTTGTCGTTTTTATTTATATGGATGTCTCCTCTGTCGTAGGGGGAATCTGTTTTCATTGTTTTGTTCCGTTTAATAAGTTGTTGAATAGCTGAATCCACTGTTGCATTATTACATCTTCAGCAAAACGTTGTACATTGATGCGGGCTTTTTTCCCCATTCTTTTCTTATTTGTTCGTTCTCAATCAGATAATTTATTTTTTCGGCCAGTTCTTCTGTTTTTCCATTTTCGACCAATAGTCCGTCTTCCCCGTCCCGGATGATGTCTTTAGGTCCGCACGGACAGGCGAATGACACGGCAGGTACTCCGCACGCCATTGCTTCCGCTATGACCATTCCGAATCCCTCAAATCTGGAACTTGATACAAAAATAGAACTTTCATGGTATTTACAGAGCATATCCGGGGTTGCATTTTCAAGAAAAAGGTTCTTTAATTTCCATTTTCCGGCCAGTACTTGATATGTAGTCTTGTCTCCTTTGCCATATATATGTAATTCCCAGTCCGGATGCCGGTTACAGACTTTGCTCCATGCTTCCAGTAACAAATCGAATCCTTTTTGATAAGTATATCTTCCGGCTGCGGTTATCCGTTTATTGTTCAAGTCGCTGAATGTTCCGGATTGAAAGGGTAGAGGGTTGCTGATAACTTTTACATTTTGCAGTTCGGGCCAGTTGGCTCTGTCTTCCTCACTCAGTACAACGAACTTGTCCAGCTTTTTTAAATGCCTCACCAGACTTTTCATCCATAATTTGGCAAAAAGTTCCTTGATGAAGTTGCTTTCGTTCTTTTCAAAGTTACGATAGTTTTTCCGGTTTACATGTAGCTCCCCTATCTTTTGCTTCCATCTTTGAGGGAAGTGATAAAGTTTATTTCCCGTCGTAACAAAGAAACTGTGATGTCCGGTTTGAGGTGAGACAAGGCGGCAGAGAGCTTGCGTCGGTATATTCTTTGTTTTTTCAGATAAACCGGCACTTTTTTCCAAAGAGGGAGTTCCCATAATTCTTCAAAATCTATATCCAGTTGGATGATTTTTACTTTGGGCGATAAAGTATAGCAGGGAGGCTTGCCTTTTCCGTCAGTCAGCAAAATATATATGTCATAATTACCATTCTCCGCCAGATAATTGGCTTTGGTGGTCAGTACCCTTTCCACTCCTCCGGGGATATGGAGAGAGGGGGTACAATAGGCGATTCGGATCATAGGCGGGAGTATTACAGGTTGTTTATTACTTTCATCATCTGTTCTTTCCATGACAGGTTTTTAATGGAATCCCTTATTTTACGAGGAGACAGATCCAGTTCCATATAGAACCGGATAAGCCGGTGGATATCTATGGGGCTTTCGTCGGCCGGAACTTTCATTATATAAGGCATAGGGTCAAAGTCTTCGTCCGTTTCTGAATATATAAAAGGTATTCCCCGTGCTGCATATTCTCTGTTTTTTAATGTTTTGATTTTGTCGATGCCGCTGCGGTGGCGTGCCAGACTGCCGATGGCAAAGTCTGCTTCGTTGAATAATTCGTCTAGTTCCTCGTTCATTTTTTGTCCGTGGAAGATGACATATTTCTCTATATGATATTTGTTGATAAGTTCATAAAATCCGGGAGCGTGTTGTGAATCATGCATTTCGGATTTCCATATACCGCCTGCGATGTGGAAAAATACGGTTGTGTTTGCCGGGTTTTGGTAATATTTACCCAAACCGTCTATCAGGCGGTCGTATCCGTGCCAATAATGTACTTCGGCCACTCCTAGTAGATGAATGACGGAGGTATTTTTAGAAACCGTCTTTTTCAGCGGAATGGAATCAAAGTCAACTCCATTGGATATCTGAATGGTACGTTGACCGAATATACAGTGATAGTCTGAGAAAGTGACGATGGCGTTCACGTGTTTTGCCAATGTCTTTCGGAATACTTTATCCACTTGTATCCCCAGGCGTGTGACCAGTGGGAAACCGGCGTATTCGCTGTCGTAAGGATAGGTAGGTATTTCCATCGCTATTTTAATTCCGGCTTTCCTCAGTTTGCTGAACAGCCGGATGGTGAACGGATTTGCATTATGGAAAGAGCGTACATAGATTAATTCCACTTGATGTGTTATAGCATAGCGGTATATGCATTGGTAGGAAACTCTTCTTTTCGCCGCAGCCGGTTTGCCTGTTCCGTAGTCTTCTATTATTTCATTGTTTATCATCCTTACCCGGTGGCCGTTGTCCGCTATGCTGTATGTGCATAAACTTACCCGGTGTCCACATGCTTCAAAGCCTTTAACCTGATGCAAGATCTTTTTACTGATGCCGCTGTAAGGGGATAGTCCGTGGAAAAGGAGGTAGATGATATTCATGGTCGGGCAGTTGTTAAGGTGTTGAATAGTTCATCCCACAGTTTCATCACTTCTTCGCGTGAATAACGTTGGATATTCTTTTGGGCCTGCTTTCCCATCCGTATGCGTTTGTCCGTATCCTCTATCAGCCGGCATATCGCGTCAGCCAGTTCGTCCGTGTTTCCGTTCTTCACCAGTATTCCGTCTTCTTCCGGAGTGATAATCTCGGCAGGTCCGTACGGGCAGTCGAATGAAATGCAGGGAACACCACATGCCATCGCTTCCAGAAGTGCCATCGGTAATCCTTCAAATCGTGAACTCATGACGTATATGGAACTTTCCAGATATTTTTCTTGAATGCTTTTTGTCGGAGGGCATAGTGAAAAACTGTTTTCTATATGATGCTTTTCAATAAGCTCTTGCAGGCTGTTCCTATCCTGTCCTTCTCCGTAAATGCGGATATGCCAGTCGGGATGCTTCCGATTGACTTTGATCCAGGCTTCAATCAGGCGGTCATACCCCTTCTGTTCGCTGTATCTTCCTATGCTGATGATTCTTTCTCCAGGCAGGAACTCCCTTTTTCGGGTGAGAAAGGTAAGAAGTTCGGTATGACACAAGCCTTCTTCACTTCTTTCCAATTATCCGCATCATGTTGTGTCAGAACAACCAGCGCATCCAGTTTTTTTACAGCCTCCTCCTGTTTCTTTCTCCAATGCCGTGCGATTTGCTTGTATGGGAATCCCCGTTGTTCCATCAGATGCAGGTTACGAGTGTATGGTTTGGCTATATGGGATTCTCCTATTTTTACGCTTCCATCATCCAGTTGTGTCAGAAAATCCAATTCTCGGCCCAATGTGCTGATGACAATATCCGGTTTCAAGGTTTTCAGCCAATACTCCAGCTTCTTTCTGTACAGGTGCATCAGGGTAAAATAATAATATCCTCTTACTAACAGGTTGTGATGATATTGTCTGTCAAAATCAATTCCTATGTCAATGTGCCTGATTCTGGGAGATATCGGGAAAACGGGCGGGCGTTCTTTTTGTGAATCTGTGATAATAAATACATCCTGATGCATTTCGTCAGCCAGATAGTTCGCTTTTTGGATGATGCTCCGGTCTGCGCCTCCCACGGTGCATAGTGCTGTGTATAGATAAACGATGGTCATTTTTCAGTCAGTTTATGAAACAACATTTCCCATTGCGGCATGATGTTTCGGAGTGAGTAGCGTGTTATATTTTGTTTAGCTCTTTTGCCAAAAGCTTTTCTTTCTGCTTCATGTTCTATCAAGTGGCAAAGAGCGTTGGCAAATCCTTGTATATCTCCGTTTTTGACGAGGAGTCCGTCTTCCTGGTTTCTGATGATTTCCGATGGACCGAAAGGACAGTCGAAAGAAACACAAGGAACACCCAGACTCATGGCTTCGATCAAGACCAGTCCAAAACCTTCGTAATTGGAGCTTAGGGCCAGAATGGAACTGTTCAGGTATTCTTGCGTTATGTTTTGTGTAAAAGGATGAATTGTGATGGAGTGTTCCAGCTTTCTGTCTTTAATCTGCCGGGTTAAGCTATCCTTGTAAAATCCTTCACCAAATATATCCAGTATCCAGTCGGGGTGGCGTTTCTGCACGATATTCCATGCGTCAACCAGTCTGTCGAATCCTTTTTGCCAGGTCAGTCTGCCTGCCGCTATTACACGGGGAGCCTCACAGGAGCTGATTGTTTGTATATCAATAGAGGTGGTGTTCGGAATGATATGTATATTCGGATGTTGTCCCCACATGGCGGCATCTCCTTGTGTCAGTGTGACTATAGCATCGCTGTATCGTTTTACATCACGGAAACATTGGTAGCTGACGTATCTGTCTTTTATATCTTTAAAAAAACTCTTTTTGCGGTTTGCAGGTATCCGGGTGTATATTTTGGCGCAATGCGATTCTATGATTTTCTTTGCCTTGCAGTCTAATTTACAGATCAAATCCGCTTTGAAACTGGTATTTCCTGATATGATATCGGGATTGATGAGCTTGATCTCTTTTTTTAATTTTTGTTCGAATTTATGGTTCAAAGTCCATCCCACTCTCAATTGTTCGAGAAGCGGATGCTGGTATTGCAAATGAAACTTTGTATCCAGATCGATATGTTCCACTTTGTGGGATAACGGGAAAGAAAAAGGATGATTGCCTTGGGAAGAAGTGATAAGATAGACCTCGTGCCCATAAATTTCGACCAAGTAATTCATCTTATCCGTTAAAATCCGTTCCATGCCTCCTATACGGGCTATGGAGTCGTATACATATACTATTTTCATTCCCCTGGTTTGTTTTTCCGTAAAAATAGTGTATTCTTTTTATATATCCAATAAGAAGTTGTTGAAATTCCTGTCCATATCCGTTTTTTTATGGAATGTCGGCTGTATTCGGAGTAAAAAGTGGGTTTCAATGGATGAAGATGGGGCTATTTAGTAATTAAAGTCTTTGGAATGTTGTGAGTATCATTTGTTTTTGCGAATATTGCATTTTATAATGATTAGCAGATAATGATGAAAGAGATAACGGTGGTGATGCCGGTTTACAAGGTGGAAAAATACGTATCAGAATGTCTTGATTCCATAATCAACCAAACTTTTGATTGTTTTGAGTGTATCATCATTGATGATTGCTCTCCGGATAACAGTATGCGCCTGATAGAGGAAAAGCTGGCCGGATATAAAGGGAACATCAGTTTTAGGATCGTGAGAAATGAGAGGAATGAAGGAGTCTCTGCGGCAAGGAACAAGGGAATAGAACTATCCCGGGGTGGTTATCTTTTTTTTATAGATTCGGATGATATGCTTTATGAGAATTGTCTGGAGAAATTATGGGAGGAAACGAAAAGACATCCGGGGATTGACTTGGTGCAGGGGGATTCTTATTCAGAAGGGATGGAAAACAAAAACAGTGATTTGCAAAGATATACGGAAGGACGGATACGTATCAACAAGTTGTTTCTGGATTCGAAAATAATATCCACTCCGGTCAACAGATTGATTAGAAAGGAGGTGCTGACAGAGAATGCCATTTATTTCAGGTCGGGCATTTTGTTTGAGGACTTTTTGTGGTGCTATTTTCTGTATAAAAAGGTGGAAACGTTTGCTTCCGTCAATTCTTTTACTTATTTCTACAGGCGTTCAAATCCTTTCTCAACCATGAATAAGGCGAAAACGGACTTTGACAAGCCGGCAAAGGATTTTATTTTTATCTTGACTGTTTTTAATGAGCACATGGAACAGGAATTGTATGCTGAAAATATCTGTTTCATTTTGAACAAGTTGATGCCGGTGGTGTATAATGCTGCTGTAATAGGGGTTACAAGGGAAAGTAATGATGCGATAGATAAGTTTAAAAGAAATCTGATAAGGAAGCATTGCAGAGAGTTCCGGCCTATGGAGGTTTTGTACGAATTGAATTTGTTCTATCCTTTTTCTCTGCTTTTGAATTGGGGGATTTACAGACATCACATATTGTATAAATACGCTAATCTGATCAAATTGTATTATAAGATATGGGGAAGGTTGTACCGTTGAATCTTCTTGTGTAATGAATATTATTCCCTTAGGTTGGTAGTCTTTTTGTTACATTGGTTGTCGGTTTCTTTTGTGGCCGGCTCATTCATATGTGACAGGATAGCGGAAAAAGCATAATATAATTCTTTGAATGCTTGCAGGCGGAAGAAAAACAGGTATTCAAAAAAGTATTTGGCGGGGAGCCATTCTTTATTTTTGCCGAAGGGATACACCACGGAAGTGGTGACAGGTAATAGTGGATTTTTTCTTGTCGCAACAGTCTGTTGCATTTCATGCTTGCGTTAAACCGTATGATTAAACTCTCGCGGTCTTGTTTGGACATAGCAAGGGACTGGCCGGATTCGGTACAATAATAAATGATTCTTCTGTCTGTGGTTGCTTTGGGGGCATATATACCGACAAGGCATGAAAAATACACATCGTTGGCTATTCTTGTTTCATCGAATTGAATGTGGAATGTTGACAGGAAGCTGCGCCTTATCATTTTGCCCCAAGGAACTTGAGATTGGTATCGCAGTTTGTTTTCCGGGTTTACATCATTGAAGAAGTTGGTATAGTAAGTTCCGCGTCGGCTTTCTTGGGACGGATTGTCGGACATGACAAAACGTACATTGAAATAGATGACTTCATGGGGGCTGTCCATGTATTCGTTTAAGATAGTAAAACAATCGGCTGTAAAGAAATCGTCTGCATCTGCAAAGATAATCCATTTGCCACGGGCGTGGGAGAGCCCTATGTTCCGTGCGTATCCTGCCCCTTTTCCCTCCTTAGTGAACAGGACTTCCGTATTTTTTCTGCCGTTTCCCGGAAAATGAGAAAAATCGACAGATTCGGAATTGCTGTTGTCATCAATGATAATGATTTGAATTTCATCCCAAGTGGGAATTGAGCACAGACAGCGTTCCAGAAGACGGGGGGTATTCTTGTGCGGAATAATGATGCTGTAATGGTAACTTGTGTTCTTTGTCATTCTTCTTCTTTTTGCAAAGATATTGATTTATATTCAGCATCATGCATTATCTTGATAATATCTCGATGAGTATGAGAATCTTTCACTGGAAATTCGGGGTGATAATGCCCTCATGCCCTCATTGTGTGCACAACTGGTTGTTTATGAACTATTTGTATAGTGATGGTAAAAATTGTAGCTCTCACTTATGCTCTCATGCCCTCACTGTTTTTTGGAGCAGATTTCATATAATCTATTTGTTATCAGTAATATATCCTTTTTTATAAGTTGTTCCGATTTAATATGAAGTAGGATGTTCTCAGGCTTTTTCTTTGCAAAAAGTGTGTCTGAAGGGGGGATACCTCTATGGAATATGGCAAATTTCCGATGGCAGTAAAAAGATCAGGAGGTTTTTAAAAAAGCTCGCCATCTTTTTAAAAAAGAACAAGGTCTTTTTTTTATTTGACCTGTTGTTTTTGGGGGAGCAGGATTTCACATATGTACGTGCCGCTCTATACGTATGTACGTGCCGCAGATACCTGCTTTGTATTATATGATATTCTTTCTTCATTCCGCATTTATTTTCATTTCTTTATTGTATCTTTGCGAAGAAAGAGTGTAATCTAAATTCCATGAGAATATTATTTTATTGTGATACTGTCTTCAGTTTCGGCGGAGTACAGCGTGTGTTGGCTGAAATAGCCAAGGCTTTGTCCGGAAAACATGAAGTCACGATACTGACCACGGATACTTGTACGGACTTGTCGATGTACGGATATGCCGAAAGTACCGTGCGGTTTGATTCTTTCTCTTATTCCGCCTCCTCTTTCATCGAGCGTTTGTTATGTAAAGGCTATAGTTTTCTTATATAAACATGGGTTGCCTCATACCCGGCTGACTTCAGAATGGTATGCTGCCAGTTTTTTCCCTTCTTCTTATAAACGGACATTGGCAAGGAAAATAAATGCCCGGCAATGTGATGTAGTCATCGGGGTACATGCTTTTATGGCTCTGCACCTCTCTGCAGTAAAGAGTCGGATCCGGACAAAGACTGTTGGGTGGCTGCATAATTCTTATGAAGCATTCTTTGAGAAAGAAACTCCCTATTTGCCGGGATTGGATTGCTTTTTTCAAGTCCAGATGGGGAAATTGGACGAGAGGGTGGTTTTAAGTCATGCAGATGCCGGTTGTTTCTTTCGGAAAATGAACCTGTGCTGCGAGGTGATATACAATCCTCTGACTGTACTGCCTAAAGGTCGGGGAAAGAAGGAATATAGAAGGATTTTGGCAGTCGGTCGTTTTTCATTCGGACATAAAGGATTTGATATTTTAATAAAGCTTTTTCTGTTTTTGTGAAAACTCATCCGGACTGGACACTGGAAATTGTGGGGGAGGGTCCTGAGGAAGCGCTTTACCGTTCATTGATCAATGAATATGAATTGGAAAAGAGCATCGCGCTGCATCCTTTCACGAAAGAGGTGCAGGAGTATTATGCACATTCCAGTATGTATGTGCTGAGTTCCCGTTGGGAGGGATTCGGCCTGGTGATGATAGAGGCTATGGCGCACGGGTTACCTGTTATTGCATCTGATTTACCGATAACGCGCGAGTTGTTGAAAGACAAAGATATGGCCGTTCTTTTTGAAACAGGGAATATAGCTCAGCTGGCCGGTTGTATGTCGTATATGGCTGATCGGACGGATTGGGAATGGATGGGAAATAAGGCGGTGGAGTATGCTGATACATTTCATATAGAGAAGGTATGTGACAGTTGGAATAATTTACTAAAAAAAGTAGTGTATGGTACAAGATGAACAGGAAAAATGGGATATTGTGATCAAGCCTCGGTCCGGTTTGTTCCGGTTGGATCTGGAAGAGGTATGGCTCTATAGGGATTTGCTGGTAATGTATATCAGACGGGATATCGTCACTTTTTATAAACAGACTGTTTTAGGACCGTTATGGTTTGTTATCCAGCCACTGCTTACTACCGTCATGTTCATGTTTGTTTTTGGCGGTATTGCCGGTATTCCTACCGACGGACTTCCCCAACCGCTGTTTTATATGGCGGGCTTACTTTGCTGGAATTATTTCTCGGAGTGTTTAAGCCGCTGTTCGGATACGTTCAACGCCAATCAGAATGTATTTGGAAAAGTATATTTCCCTCGTCTGGTGGTACCCTTGTCCATCGTTATATCTTGCATGATAAAGATGGGCATTCAGTTCGGATTGTTCGTTTTAATTTATATTTACTATTTGTGCAACGGATATTCGTTGATGGTCAACGGATATGCTTGGTTGGCTCCCTTGCTGCTGCTCATGTTGGCAGGACTTGGTTTGGGGTTCGGATTATTGATATCCTCCTTGACGACCAAGTACCGTGACTTGCGTTTCTTGATTACTTTCGGGGTACAGTTGTGGATGTATGCCACTCCGGTTATTTACCCTTTGTCCGTGATGAGGCAGAGTCATGAGCAGTATATGTGGATCATTGTGGCGAACCCGCTGACTTCCCTTATCGAAACATTTAAATTCGGATTCTTGGGGGTGGGGACTTTCAGTTGGTTCCACTTAGGCTACACGTTGGTGTTTACAGTGGTGATAATGCTTTGGGGGATGGTGACTTTTAATAGAGTGCAACGTAGTTTCATGGATGTGATTTAAAAGAAGGGACAGAATGGGAAAAATAGCGATAGAGTTTCAGAATATCAGCAAGCAATATGCATTGGGAAGCATCGGAACCGGCACGCTGAGCCGTGATTTGAATCGTTGGTGGGCGCGGATCCGTGGAAAGGAGGACCCGTATCTCAGAATCGGGGAAGAGAATGACCGTTCCAAGAAAGCGACGGGAGATTTTGTATGGGCGTTGAAAGATATTAATTTCCATGTGGAGGAAGGTGAAGTGCTGGGTATTATAGGTAAGAACGGTGCGGGAAAGTCCACTTTGTTGAAAATCCTTTCGCGGGTGACTTCTCCTACTGCCGGTTGCATCCGTGCACGGGGGCGTATTGCCTCTTTGCTGGAAGTGGGTACAGGCTTTCATCCCGAAATGACAGGACGGGAGAATATTTATATGAATGGTTCCATCATGGGGATGACCAAGGCGGAGATTACCCGCAAGTTGGATGAGATTGTGGCTTTCGCCGGTGTGGAGAAATATATCGATACTCCAGTGAAACGTTATTCTTCGGGTATGACCGTGCGGTTGGGATTTGCTATCGCCGCCCATCTGGAGCCGGAAATTCTGGTGGTGGACGAGGTGTTGGCAGTGGGAGATGCGGAATTCCAAAAGAAGGCTATTGGCAAGATGCAGGATGTATCGAAAGGAGAGGGACGGACAGTTTTGTTTGTCAGTCATAACATGGCAGCGGTAAGAAGTTTGTGTACAAAAGGAATATGCTTGGAAAATGGTACCGCGGTTTATCAAGGGACGGTTCATTCTGCCATCGATTATTACTTGAAAGAGAAAGGGACGGTCCGGAAAAGTAAAATTATAGATTATGTGGGTTGGACGAAAAATACGCTTCATATAGATTGCATTGAGATAAACGGAACGGAATGTGCCTCTTCCACTATTCATGGAGGTCAGAATTTTCTGACTGTGAAAATACAGGGATATTCTGAAGAGGATATGATGTATGATGTAATGCTGGTTTTGAAGAGCAGGACGGAAGTGCCTTATGCTACTTATGCTCCGGGACATTATTACGGGAGTATCAGTCATTTACCTAAAGGGGATTTTTGCATCGAGAGGCGTATAGGGCTTCCGCCTGTGCTGAGTAAAGGTGTCCTGCAGGCAGATTTGTTTATACATCATCCTATGGTGGAATATTATTTGAAAGCAGTTCGTTGCTGTTTGCTGGAATGTGAGGGGTTTCAAAGTGGATTCGGGCATGCACTGACACAAACGTCCAACGGCTTTATCGGATTGGAGGATATAAAAGTTTGATCATTATGTTCTATTATGGAGATGGAGAAAAAAAGAATCGTATATAGTTTGACTGGAAGAGGGTTGTTCTCAGAGTTGTCTAACCTTGCTTTGGCATTGGTCTATGCGGACTATAATCAGGAAGAGCTGACTGTCAATACAAGGAACTGGAATGCAAGGGTAGAGAAAGGCTGGAGTGATTATTTCGAATCGGTCTTGCCAGACTGTAACGGGGTGATGTGTTCGCAATATATTGTTTATAAAAAGGGGAAACCTTGGTGGGGAAATATCTATTATAATCCGTCCGCTTTTTTCCGGTATTATATTTTCTATATGATGAATAGGATATATCTGTTATTTCATCCGGAAACGGAACTAGGGAATGAGGTCTTTCTAAAAATGAGATCGGAGGATTTTCTGGAGAAACTGGAAGATATCAGAAATGATTATGGCTCTGCCTTGCGGAAAATATTAAAATTTAATGAAAAGACAACCGGCTATATAGAAAAAAGGAAAAGCGAGATGAATTTGCCGGTAGATTACATAGCGGTACATATAAGGCGGGGAGATAAGATAGTTTCCCGTGAGATGAAGGAACTTGGTTTGTCTCTTTATATTGATGCTGTTAAAGGGAAGAAGCATATCAGCCGTAATGTGTTTATAGCTACGGATGATGGTTCTGTGACGGATAAGTTGAAATCCGTACTGGTTGCCGAAGGATTTAATGTTTACTGGAACACAGCTGTGACACAAACAGGATTTGACGAGTCTTTGTTTAATACAAAGGATAAAAAAAGTAGATATATAGATACGTTGAATATGCTGTTGGATATGGATATTCTGATCCATTCTTCATTTTTTATCGGTACTTATACTTCGAATGTCAGCCGGATTGTGCCTCTGTATGTCGGATTCGATAAATCGCTCAGTCTGGATGACGAATGGAAACTTTAGATTGTAAAAAGCGGAAAATTATGTCACAAAGAAAATTTTCGATTATAACCATTAATTATAATAATAAAGAAGGGTTGAGGAAAACCATAGAAAGTGTGGTCGGCCAGTCTTTTAGGGATTTTGAGTATATTATTATTGACGGAGGGTCTACGGATGGAAGTATTGAAGTGATAAAAGAGTATGCCGGTAAAGTGGACTATTGGGTATCGGAGCCGGACAAGGGTATTTATCATGCCATGAATAAAGGAGTTTTACAGGCGCATGGAGAGTATTTGAACTTTATGAATTCCGGTGATGAATTTTATAACAATGGTGTGTTGCAGGAGGTGGCACCTTCATTGGACAGCGATATTGTTGTTGGAAAAATAGTGCATGGCACAGAGGTGTGGGGATTTCATAAGGAGGATATAACGCTGATGGATTTGATTCGGGGAACTGTATTGCATCAGGCTTCATTCTTCCGTAAAGAACTTTTTGATGAAAATAGGTATGACGAGAGTTATAAGATTGTATCCGATTGGAAATTTTATATTCAGACCTTGATATTCAACAATGCGACGTTCCGCAATATTCGTTCCATCGTTTGTAGGTTTGTACCCGGAGGGGTCAGTGAAACGGATGCCGGAACAAGAGATATGGAAAGAAAGCGGGTGTATAAGGAACTGTTTCCGGATAGAATGATGAAGGATTATATAAGACTGGAAAAGGTGGAATCTCCTTTATTGGAACTGATTCCCGAACTGAATAAAACTGCGGGCCTTCATCAGATGGCATACAAATTGGTCTGTGCCTTGTTGTGGGTGCATGGAAAGATAAAACGGGTGCGTGTTAAGTAAGCAGTAAATTGGTCTTTTCACTTGAGCCATGCCCGCAGGATAAGTCTGATGCCATATAGCGCATACTTTATTTTTAGAGAAAGTGGAAGATGTATATAATTGTTTTTTCTGATTCTTAGCATTCTGTCCCATAATTCATTGAAGGGGATTTCCCGTGAGTGTTGGGTATAGAACAAGAACGAACTTTTTATGTAATCGGCCGACAAAGCACGTAGAATATAGGTGGGGAATGTGGCCGAAAGTGAAGTCATCAGGTCGAATGCATCCATGAAAGTGCACAGTTTGGGGGTGTAGTTTTTTTGCGACAGGTTCATGGCGCTTGATTTTCTTGTGACATAGTGATAATAGGGGGAAGTGGTGTATGCGGCTGATTGGCAGTGGCTCAGGTATTGAAAAATAAAGAGCCTGTCTTCATTATAATAAATATGTTCATTGAATTTTAGGTGATGTTTGTCAATGATTTCTTTATGATATAATTTATCCCATAAGTTTCCTTTGTATTTGTAATGCCTGTCGTTAAACAGGGAGTGAATGGCTTCCCACTGGGTTAATTTGCCGGATTTCACTTCGTTGATGTGGTAAATCGGACGACCATCTTCATTTTCAATGATATATCCGCAAGTAGCCAGACCGGCTTCGTTTGTCCGGATAAGTTGATAAAGAGTGGCTATCATATCCGTTTCTATCCAGTCGTCGCTATCCATGAAAGCTATATATTCTCCTTTTGCGGTTTCCAGTCCTTGGTTTCGTGCATGGCTGACTCCTTGGTTCAGAGTGTGTATTACCTGTATTCGTTGGTCCTTGCAGGCGTATTCGTCACATATTTTCCCGCTTCCGTCCGTACTTCCGTCATTAACCAGCAGTACTTCAATGTCTGTCAGTGTCTGGTTTAAGACGCTGTTGATACACAAGGCAGGAATTTTTCTGTATTGTATATAGGGATGATGACAGAAACCAACGGCATAACTTATAATTCTGTGAGTTTATAAATAAGATCATTCTTTAGTCGGCGAAGCGTATAAAGCAGGTTGCTCGGATTCTGAAACGTTTCTTCCAAGGGCATGATGACGGGAACATACTTTATCTTTAACCGGTGCCTTATGCAATAGACATTGATCAATCTTTCTGATAAATAGCCGAACAGACGTGCCTGATCCGGATAGGCGGACAGTTTTACCCGTTTTTCTAATTCAAACAATACGCTGAATAGCCACTGGGAGTATTCGTCAAAATGTTTCCGTCCGGTGATAAACATATTATATCCGGAATAGGCATTGCAGTGATACATGAATGTATGAAAAGCTTCAGCATATTCGGGTGTGAGGTGTTGAATGACTTCTTTCAGCAAATTGAGGTCATTGACTAGATGGAATATGGCGTATTGTGTAGCGACGTTATAGGGATAATGACGCTTGGGAGAGAGGATGATGTCATAATCATTTAATAAGGTTTCTAAATCAGGAAATCGGTAAGTTTCTTTTAGAAATGAATCTATGTTGATGAAACTCCTGTCTGGTGAAAAAGCCGGAAACGGGCGATGAAAATCAAAGAAGCGCCTGTAATGATTGAGCCCTATAATGTCACACTTTAGATTTTTCCAAGCCCAATAATGGGCGGTTAGTTCACAAAAGTGAGGATTCCTGTCGGATATATTATCTCCTGTGTTATCTAGTACAGGGAAGAATCGGGCACTGGTTAGGGAGGCCCCCACCTGTATGGGACAGAAGTACTCATGCTGTGGTAGCCGGCTGTCCTTATGGGCACATACTAATATTTTTATATTTTTTCCCATGTTTGTGATTGAGGGTTATAGCGTTTGATAATGCGTGCGGGATTTCCTACCGTGACACAAAAGTCGGGTATGTTTTGGGTAACCACACACCCGGCACCGATAAAACAATGTTTGCCGATGGTGATTCCGGGCAGTACAATCACGTTGGCTCCTATGATGGTATGTTCTCCGATGTGGATAGGAGAAGTGGTGATACCTTGTTCGATGATGCCTTGAGTGATATCCTGGTAATTGTGATCTAATCCTATCAGGACTACGTTTTGTGAAATATTGACCCCGTTGTCTATCCGGATGGGACCGATGACCGTATTGCCGAGTCCTATCCGGCAATAGTCGCCGATTACGATGTCGCCTACGGCATTGTTCAAGCAGGAGAAATCTTCCACTACCGAATATTTTCCCATCTGGAACAGGTGGAACGGTGGAAGGTCTTTCCGTACACTGGAATAAATGACTGAGCCCCGGCCTTTTTTTATGTAGAAAGGCTGCCATACGCGTATCCACCAATAGGGGCGTGTCTTTACCGGATGCATGATGAAACCGTGTATCCGTTTTTTCCATTGCGGGTGTTGCTGTAAGTACTCTTTTATATTCATAATTCTATCCATGCTGTGTATGGTTGAACTTCTGTGCCATTCCTTTCAAGTGAAACAAGTTGAGAAGCATAATGATTACAAAATAAGGTGTCTGCCTGAGGATTCTGCTCATGTATTTATATCTCATATTGGACGGAATGGCCAGGTATAACGCACCGTTCAGCAAGATAAGCAAAATCCACCACTTTATGGAAGAAGCCGGAGAGAAAATGCAGAGAACACATGAAAAGAATCCGATGAGCGCCAACAGAATGCTGCGGGGGGCGATAAAGGCTTGGAGGGTTTTCAGCAGATAATCTCCGTTTCCGTTCAGTAAGGCTGTGGGGAGGTTACGTCCCATTTTTAATGCAAGGAAAAGCTGGGTGGCTATCCAGCGGCGGCGCTGGTTACGCAAGGCATCCGGTTGCCGGACTTTTTCGTCCAATGTTTCTAGGGTGTCTATATATTCAATGTGAATGCCTTGACGGAGCAGGAGTTCTTCCAGTTCTTTGTCTTCGCCCGTACTATGGGTATGGATGATGTTCCGGACAAACCATCGGAAATCGAAAGCCATTCCGGAGCCGGTAAGGGCAGATGAAAATCCCAGCCGGATGTGTCCCTTGCGGAAGATGGAATTGTTCATCTCTTCGATGGCGGCATCCAATAGGGCTATGTCTGTATTCATATTTTTGGCTTTGCGGTGTGTCTGTATGGCTTTTATACCCTGTGAAACTGCCTTATTCAGTTCTTGAAGATAACAGGGTGAGATCAGATTATCGGCATCCAGTATGAGGACATAATCGTATGGCTGGTCTGTGATGGTCTCTGCTGCAATGCGCAGGGCTTTTGCCTTGGAACTTTCCTTTTCATGCAGTTCTATCAAGCCGATGCGTTCTTTGCGCAGTGAGGCATTGGTTTCGGGACGCATGTGGTCGGATATGACTATCAGGTCGTAAAGCTCTGCCGGATAAGTTTGGCGCAGAACGGAAGTGACGCAGGCGTGAATGACCGCATCCTCTTTATAGGCGGGAACAAGGATGATAAAACGTTGCCGGACAGTAGTCGCGGGATATTTCTTTGTTTGAAGAAATGAGAGGCGGCAGAAAACAGGACTATATACCCCACACTGACGGAAAGGTAGATATATAGCGTATATTCCATGATATGTATAATTTCCGATAGCATGGGGCTTTTATTTTTTCTTTCTTAAAAGCATATTGAATATCATGCCTGCCGCCAGAAAGGGGATAGCTTTCATGGCTTTGTTGAATTTGCTGTCCACCAAGTAGTTTGGAGTGGCTATTGCCATAGTCAATAAGAAAGTGAGTAATAATCCCCACCATTTTAGGCAGGCGCTCCAGTGGAAGTATACGGACAGAAAACTGAACAGGAGGAGGATACCTAGCAGGATGGTGCGAGGGAAAATGAACCATTGCAGAATACGGTCGGCATAATCAAATTTTCCACTTAAAATGGCGCCGGGCAGATTACCGATATTGGTGAACAGGGAATAATATTGGGTTTTAATCCAAGTGCTATGTTGGGTATAGAATTTTTCTTTCCACTATTCTTCAAGGCATATACATGGGTATTATTTAAATATTCCACATATATCCGTTCGCGGAGCAGCAGGGATTCGATGACTTTTTCATCGTCATCGTCTTTTAAATGACGGATGTTTTCTTTGAACCAAGTGAAGTCTATTGCGGTTCCGGAGCCGTTCAGCGAAGCTGAAAGTCCCAAATTGACATGCCCCGCACGAAGAATGGAATTGTTTATCTCGTCGGTGATGGCATTCAATATGCTGACATTGCTGGGTCTTTCCTGATAGATGCGATGGGTTTGGATGGCATTGGAGCCGCTGGCATACGTATTGTTGACAACTTCAAGAAAGTTGGTGTCCACTACATTGTCCGCATTCATGATTAAAACGATATCGTATTGTCCTTCTTGTAATTGTGACATGGCAGCTTTGACAGATTTCATTTTTGAACTTTTCTTGAATCTGGCTTGCAACAGGGTGATGGGATATTGTGCCAGCTGTCTGTTTGTTTCCGGCTTCAGGTGGTCTGAAATGACGATAATGTCATAGCAGTCTATAGGGTATTCTTGTTGCAGAAATGATTTGACGGTATAGGGTATGTAGTCATCGTCCTGATAGGCCGGTATCAGAATGGCGAAACGGTGTTTTACTCTTGATTCGGAATATTTGTCGGTGCGGTTGCCTGTTGCCGCTATGGCGTACACCAGCAGGTAAAAAACAGTAAAGGCACATATCGCGAAAAGTAGTAGTTCTATGTATGCTAGAAATATCATGGCTGTTTGTCTTTGTTTCTAAGTTTGAAAAATGCTTTTGTTCCCTCCCAATGTGCTTTGGCTATGGCTTTCTTTCCTTTTCCCAAGGCGGTCAGTATGTTTTTGGGACATACAATCATTGTCTGGTATAAGATGGAAACCGGAAGTTTCCAGTCAAAGAGATTGCGGTAGGCATATAATAATCTGTTTCTGCTCAGGTAATAGTATTTCAACGGACTTTCTTTTCCGGTGGAGCTGCTGTCCTTGTGCCGTATTTCGCAAGCGGGATCGTACCATAGTTCGTAGCCTTCCCTATTGATATAGGTGCACCAGTCCAGTTCCTCATAATATAGAAAATATTCTTCGGGCATCAGGCTAAGCTTGTCTATTATTGTTTTTTTCAGTAACATGGCGGCACCATGCAGATAAGGCGTTTTTTGGGCGGGGTAGTGGTCTTTATTTATTTTCCCTTTGCCTATGGCTCTGTTTCTTAAGGTAATGGGCGAAAGTTGGGTGTATCCTGCAAATTGTATGGCGTGCGGTTCTGCATAATCACGGATTAACGGGGAGACACCTGCTATCTTGTCGGAGGACAGAAGGCGTTTTATCAACAAGGGTATGGCATCTTTGACCATACAAACATCATTGTTCAGCAAGAACAGGTATTTTCCTTTTGCAAGGTTTATACCCAGATTGTTACCTCCGGCGAATCCTAAGTTCCGCTCACTGCGTACGGCTTGGATAAAAGGATATGTTTTTTGTAGCAAGGCGGCTTCATTGGCAGTGGAACCATTGTCAATGACTATCATTTCATAACTGACAGAGAATACAGTGGCTGCCCACGAGTCAATGAATTCGCAGGTGTCGTGAAAACCGTTATAGTTCACGGTGATGACGGATAGGTCAGGCTGCTGGTAGTCCATGTATTTCTGAGTATTGTTTATCTAAATAAGGTCCTAAAAAAACAAAGGTGAAACAAGAATAAATCAAGATTCCGTTAGGAAACTGGAAATAAACCATATTGGCGTAAGAAGCTACCAGTATGCCTGCACAACCGCATAACATACCTGTCAGCGGTCCCCGGATTTCCGGATTTCGGATTTTGAATAAAAGGATGTAGGAGCCCGATAGAAATAGAATGGCATGCATACCCAAAAACACACACAGTCCCACTATTCCCATCTGTTTCCATACATCTACCAGACTGGAGTCTGAAGGACAGATGGAAACGAAATAATATTTGTTATGGGGAGGAACTACCCCGTCTATGGCTCCCATGCCTATGCCGAAGGGCATTTCATCCATGTAGGCATTCAGTGCTTTCTGGTTCTCGAAACGAGCCATCATCGATTGATCCTCTGTGTCAAAGACAGTACGCATACGACGGATCAACTTATTGTTCTCTCCGATCTTGGTATATTTCAGCATTCCTATCCCTCCGGCAAGCAGGATAAAGGAGATGATGCCTATTTTCCAACTTTTAGACAGGAACAGAAAGAGCCCCAGCCCTGCAATGGGTACAGCTATGGCCGATCGGGTTCCCGATATTAACAGACCATAAAATCCTGCCATACCCACTATTAAATAGAAGAGTCTGAGAAATAGGTTCTTTGTATAGAAAAAAGTAAGCGTGAAAACAGTGCAGGATAATCCCATACTGGCACCGAAAAGACCCGCGTCAGTGAAAAATGAGAAATAGCGGATGCCGGAATGGATAAAATGGGTACGTGCTCCGTAGGCCCACAACCAGCTTAGCTCGGTACTGTCAAAACCTTTGTTCTTTTGCCAATATCCTTTTGCGGCAGCCAGTAGGGTCATGATACCCCATAGTATTAAAAAATAATGGATAAAAGTGTAGCGATTGCAGTGTATGGATAGAATAATACAGGTCAGAATAGGGTATAAGGCCCAGGGTCTTAAAATACGAAGCCATGCTTCCATGTAAAATTCACCGGTTATACCATTACCTATGTTGATGATACAATATAGCAGCCAGACCAATGTGATGCAGGTATAGACGTTTAGTATTTTCCTGAAATGATGATTGCTTTGCAACTGTTTCAGAAGAATAAGGGCCAACATGATGCCGTAGAGCAAATCAAAGATATTGGTAATGGCAATAGGGATGGAATGATATCTGTTAATTCCCATTATCAGGTAATTCAGCATAAAGGTGATGGCCAGCAGAATGACGGGTCTGTTTATGCATATGAAGATAAAAAGCGTGGCAAAAGGTATGAACCCTATTGCAACTCCTATGGAGGGCTTCATGTTGAGGGCTGTCCATAGGCATAAGCACAGTCCGATAATGAAGCTGGCCAGAATTTGACCTGTATGGGTTATATTTATTTCTTTTGCTATCATTATCTATTTTCCTTTGTATTCAATGGCGGTCAGTCCGAGTTGGAACAGCCTGTATTCCATATTCTTAAAGTTCGTGTAAGGAGGTAATTGTCCTGTAAAGTCTTCCACTGTATTTCTGTCTGCTTGTGTCAGATAGAAAAGGAGGGGTACTTCTTTTTGTTTAACTTGTAACAAATGCTCATACAGTGCCTGATCCGTATTTTTCCAAGTACGGTTGGCACGGACAACCAGCAGATTGATGGATGCTTCATTTAACAAAGCCGGAGGCAGAGGATTGCTTTTCAGGACCGGGTGCTCGATTAGAAGTATTTCATCCTTTTCCAGATCGGGACATAGTTCTTTCAAATTGTTTGCCTGTACATATTGGCTGTCTTCGCTTAGAAAATCTTCATCGTATGTAATGCGGCGGACGTTTAGGCCGATGCAGCTCCAATATTCCTCTATCAGGCGGGCGACATGGGTCTTTCCGTCTTTCTCTTCTGTACTTTACAGATTGATGACCCGCTGTTCCTGTGTATTTAGATGAGGCAGTAAAGCGGTGCTGAGTTGCCTGACGGCCATCTTGTTTATGGCTTTATTATAACGTCTGTATCTTAACTTGCTTTCTCTAGGATATGCACCGATAACTGTTCCTCCGGTAATTCGTTCTGCACGTATTTTGTCTCTGAGGGTACGGTCCAGTATTTCTATAATCAGAAAATAGCCAATGATGAAAAGTAAAGTCCCCAGTATGGATGCAAGTATAATCATGCGTGCATTGGTGGGGGAGGAGGTCAGTGGAAACAGGGGCGGATTCATGATTTTTAATGAAGCCGAGGTCATTTCCAGGTTCTTTTGTCGCAAGATGGCTGCATTCAAGGCTCCCATGGTAGACATATAGTTGCTTTCCACAAAGCCGATATGCCTTTCTTTCCGGCCCAGGGTAGCGCCGATGGGGGAGAAATAAAGGAAATCTTCATTTAAATTCTCTCTCATTATATCTCGTGCTTCCATTTGGGCTTTAGTTTTTTCGGCAAGGACTATTTGGTCAAGCCACTGGCTGATGAGTGTCTCATAAGATACATTGTTTGTACTTGCGGCTTCGGCACTTAGTTTCAGGGCGAGATCGTTGATGTTTTGTTCGGCGTTACTTAACATGTTTTTTTGTTCTTCCAGCTTTTTCCGGTTCTTTTCGTCCGGAGTGATTTCCATGGTTGAGATCTGGGTGTTCAATTGGGACATTTGATGGAGTTTGTCCATAAACTCATTGTTAGTACGGATCAATTTGGCCACATCACCTAATTTATATTCATAGAAATCGATCAACGCCTTACTGGTGGAGTAATTGACAAGCAAATCATTGTCCATCATCCGGTAAGCGGCGTCCATGCTTGCCACCTGTTTGGTTTGTTCTCCGTAGTTGATGATGCGGTTTTCTATATTGTACTCGATTAAAGAATCCTCGGCGGCAGTCAGCATTTTGCCCAGTCTGGCCAGTTCTTCTTGAAAGAACTTGATCACATTGTTTGTTTCTCCATAGCGTAGTTCATGGTATTGTTTGACAAACTCTTCATTCAGAATCTCAAGTGTGTTATAAGCTATTCCCGGATCGTTGGCACTATAAGCAATCTCGATCATATCACTGTTTCCCAACCTGGCTACTTTTATATGTTGTGAGAGTAGAGGTACGCTGAAATAAGGGTGGGTATAATTGAGTAGTTGGTAGATGAAATTATTGACGGACGGGCGTTCAAAAGCTACCAGATTATGATAGGTCTTCTCTTCGTTTTGCTTGTCTATCAATGCCTGTAACTCTCGTGGAATACCGGAAACCAGCTGCTGGTAATGTATGGCTGAAATATAACTGGTATTTCTTTCGGCATCTCCATAAACCAGACAGCGGGCAAGCAGTTTCAGAGATACTATTTTCAGTGTGCGTTCCGTTGTAATGATATCATTAAATTACTCATGTGCACGGTGGCGTTTCGGGTATCGGTGGCATCTACGTTGTATCCGGAGATGATTCCTGTAAAGATGGTGGTTTTCACATCATACGTTTTTTCCAGATTTCTGGTAAGAAACCATGCTATGATACCGGCTATACATGGAAATATAACCATCCACCAACGGATACGGTAGATAAACTTGACTATGTATTTAAATAATTCCATGCTTCTTATTCCTTTTTGTCTTTTTTCTTACTTTGCCTCTTGTTTTCTTCCTGTTCCTGTATCGTTGTTTCTTGAACGTCCTTTTCTCCTTGTATGGTCAGGATGGGGGTGTGGGAGATTATTTCAAGGGTCAGCAGCTGGTCGTTAATAGTAGAGCGTAGTAAGGCAAAGTCTTGATTAGCGGCAAATTCCTGTTCTTTAGTCTTGGCCACATCATGAATAGAGGTACGTCTGTTTCTATATTCCTGTTCTGCAACAGCCGATGCACCTTTATATAAAGCTATATTTTCAGCTGATCTTTGCAATGTTTCTATATTGGATAAAATCTGGACATATAAATGAGCTATTTGTATTTTAAGGGTTTCGTATGCTTCCTGTTTTCTTAACTCGGCAATATCCACCTGGATTCGCTGGCGCTTGATTCCTCCCCGGAGGTCGAACAGCTTTTCAAAAGGAATACTGATGCCGCCTCCCACATTCCACGAAGTCTGTTCTGTACCTACATACCTGTAAATAAGTGGGGTGTTGACATCCGTATTGCTGGCCACATTGTCTGCTATACCGTAAGAAGCACTTCCGCCGGCATGGATAAACCCCAGCCAGTTCCTTTTCTCTTTCGATAGTAGCTTTTTCTGTAACTGTTTCTCCTTCTCTAAAATCTGTAAGCTTGGAGTGCTGCGTGCATTCTCATAAAGGACACTTAACGGAGGCAGCTTTATCTTTGCATAATCCACATTCATATTCCCCAATATATCATCCTGTGTCACAAGAGGTTGTTGTACCGGTTGTGTTTGCTGCTCTTCCTGTTGTGCGCTTAAATGATGGATAGAACAATACATACAGATGACAAAAAGACATACTTCCCATATAATAAATCCCCTTTTTATTCCTAAAACAAATTATTTAAACATCTCCTTTTTGGACAAAAGCTGTCAAAGTCTTGAACAGGATTTTCATATCCAGGAAAAAGGAGAATTCTCTACCGTATTTCAAATCTAATTCTTTGCGTTCTTTAGCGGATAATTTTCCGGCATCCCCCCGTTTTTCCACCTGCCACAAGCCGGTCAGCCCGGCAGGCGCCATGAAGCGTTCGATACTTTCATCGTTTGTCAGGCGTTCGGCTTCATAGAGTGGAAGAGGACGGTTCCCCACCACAGACATGTCGCCTTTCAAGATGTTGACCAGTTGAGGTAACTCATCCAGGCTGTATTTTCGTAAAACGCGTCCTACCTTGGTAACCCGCGGGTCTTTTTCTATTTTTATGAAAGGACTTTCATCCAGTGCGTTTTGTCTGGAAATAAACTCTTCTTCCGGAATGATGAAGTCATCGGAAACCAGCATTCCGCCATTATCTATAACACCGTCATCTCCAAACATCAGTCCTCCTAATTCTTCCATCGAGAAATCTTTGGCAATCTCCGGAGTGCCTTCCGGCTGGTACTGGTTCTGACCGGCAAGGTCTTTCAGCTTTTTATCGGCGTCCGTATACATGGAACGGAATTTCAGGAAATTAAAAATGGTATAATTCGTTCCTACCCGTTTGGATTTGTAAATAACAGGTCCTTTGCTTTCCATACGTATGGCTATGGCAATCAGCAGAAAGACTGGGGACAGGAAGATTAACGCTGCACCGGAGAAAAGAATATCGAAGCAGCGCTTCCATTGGGGAAGGATAAAATGCCTCACGTCTTTTCTTCCGGTTATGTGCATATAGCAGTTCCTGCCGTTTATTGATGATGTCTATTTTCTGCCTTAACCGGGCGGTGGTGATGTTCAAACTGACGGTATCGTTTATTCCGCTGTTCAGATAGACTTTGCTGGCTTCGGGAGTCAGCCTGTCCGTAATGAGTACGACATATGCCTGATAGAACTTTTTCCTGAAAGCACCGATCTGTTCAATATCTCCGTTCATCTCCCCTTGTTCGTGAAGGACAATGATGTTCTCACGTACTTTCAGTCTGATACAAATTGTAATGGCATCCTGGTAGCTTTGGGCATAAATCATCTGGACATTTTCGAGCTTGCTGAATTTGCGCAAAAAATCCTTGTTCTTTCCTATATAAAGCAGAAAGGTCATGCTGATTTACTCAATGATTTTCTTAATTCTTACTTTTAACTCCATGGGATTGAAAGGTTTGACAATATAGTCTTCCGCGCCTTCTTGTAACAGGCGGATGCGTTCTGTGGTACTGTCTTCGCTGCTTAGCATAACCACCGGAATGTGTTTGAATAGCTGATTGGGATTTTATCCATTCCAGAAACTCGTCTCCACGCATTTCGGGCATACGGATATCTGATATAATCAAATCTGGTATGTTACCTTCCTGAAGCCATTTTACCCCTTCGATGCCATTCGGTAACCAAATACAATCATAATCACTGGCCAGATAGATTGAAAGGACTTTTGCAATTGCTATTTTGTCGTCCAAGACCAAAATTTTCTTTCTCATAGAGTAATCTTTAGATTTTAATGGGCAAAAGTAAAGAAAATTATTGTGAATAAACAACTTTATTCTATTAATTTTTTGGCGTAAAGATTGCTTTTCCTTAACCAAGTGTCTGAAATAGGGGGGTGAATGGAATAAAATCCCTTTGGAAAAAGGGAAAAAAGAAGACGGGACAACTCCTGTACATTATATATTGTAGTGTATATGATAAGATTAAGATGTGATATTGTATGATGGATGATATTTATTATATTGAAAAATAATGTTTTAGAACATGATAAAAATAAATATATTGTTTTGTGTAATTCGAAAAATAGTATTTATCTTTGCTGCCGGAAATGATAAAAGCCATATTACTATGTCGGAAATAAACCAGACGATTAATTTACATGTATCTGTGGACTGTGTGCTGATTGGGTTTGATGGAGAGCAGTTCCGTGTCCTGTTGGTAAGGCAGGTGGGGAAACAGTCCGAGGACGGATATAATAACATGAAGTTGCCGGGCAGCCTTATCTATGACGATGAGGATCTGGATGAGGCGGCCAAGCGGGTGTTGAATGAGTTGACGGGCCTGAAGAATGTGAAGCTTACCCAGTTTAAGGCGTATGGATCGAAAGACCGTACCCGTAACCCTAAGGATGTGCTGTGGCTGGAACGTTTTCATCGTTTGGACGAGAAGAAAATAGACCGCATTGTGACTATCGCTTACCTGACACTGGTGAAGATTGACAGACGGTTCGAACAGCTGTCTGATAAATACGATGCTTGCTGGACACCTGTGACGGAGGTGAAAAGCCTGGCGTTCGACCATTTCCAGATTTTGCAGGATGCATTGGTGCATATACGCCATTATGTGGAATATGCTCCTTCCGCAATGTTCGACTTGCTTCCCCGGAAGTTTACGGCGGCCCAGTTGCGGACTGTCTATCAGTTGATTTATGATAAGGTGTTTGACGTAAGGAACTTCCATAAGAAGATAGCGTTGATGCCATATGTAGTACCTTTGGAAGAAAAACAGGTAGGTGTATGCCACAGGGCGGCACGCTTCTATAAGTTCGACCGTTCAATATATAATAAGTCGGGAACGAAGTGATAACAGACAGATAACTTTAGCCTTGTTGTGATTGCTGTGAGAATACTCCGCCTGGTCGTTTCGGGGAATCGGTATATGCTTTGGGATTCTTCACCGGCCTTTCCTTGGAAGGATAATGCTGATAAGCATCGGGACAGAGACTATTATTTTAAAATTCTTAATTTTCAATTAAATGTACCTATTAGGTTATGATATTGGCAGTTCGTCGGTAAAGGCGAGTTTGGTAAATGCAGAGACCGGAAAGTGTGTTTCTTCTGCATTCTTTCCTAAAACAGAGGCTGCTATTATGGCTGCCCGCCCCGGATGGGCTGAGCAGGATCCGCAAAATTGGTGGGAAAATCTGAAATTGTCAACTCAGGCTGTCATGGCCGGGAGTGGGATCGGTCCGGATGGAATTGCCGCTATCGGTATCTCTTATCAGATGCACGGACTGGTTTGTGTGGATAAAGGGCAAAATGTATTACGTCCGGCTATTATATGGTGTGACTCACGGGCGGTTCCATACGGGCAGAAAGCGTTTGAGGCATTGGGGGGAAACGCAATGTCTTTCTCATCTGCTGAACTCTCCGGGGAATTTTACCGCTTCCAAACTGGCATGGATTAAAGAGAATGAGCCTGCTGTGTACGAACGTATTTATAAAATAATGCTGCCAGGCGATTATATCGCTATGAAACTGACGGGGGATATTTGTACCACGGTGTCCGGTTTGTCCGAAGGGATGTTCTGGGATTTTCAGGCAAATGATGTCGCGGGCTTCCTGATGGATTATTATGGATTCGACCGTTCGCTGATAGCTGATATCAAACCGACTTTTGGCGAGCAGGGGCGTGTAAATGCATGGGCTGCCAAAGAATTGGGCCTGAGAGAGGGAATTCCTGTAACCTATCGCGCCGGAGACCAGCCTAATAATGCTTTGTCGCTCAATGTGTTCAATCCGGGAGAGATTGCTTCTACGGCAGGAACATCGGGAGTGGTATATGGCGTGAACGGTGAGGTGAATTATGATCCGAAATCCCGGGTGAATACTTTTGCCCATGTAAATCATACTGCCGAGCAGACCCGTCTGGGAGTGTTGTTGTGTATCAATGGTACCGGTATATTGAATTCGTGGGTGAAACGTAATGTGGCTCCCGAAGGTATTTCTTACAGTGATATGAACAGGCTGGCGGCACAGGCTCCTGTCGGCAGTGCCGGAGTAAGTATTCTTCCTTTTGGCAACGGGGCGGAGCGTATGCTGGAAAATAAAGAGACAGGATGCTCTATATGTGGAGTTAATTTTAACCTGCATGGAAAGCAGCATATTGTTCGTGCCGCACAGGAAGGGATCGTGTTCTCGTTTAAATACGGCATTGATATCATGGAGCAGATGGGTATCCCTGTACAGAAGATTCATGCCGGACATGCCAATATGTTTCTCAGTCCTATCTTCCGCGAAACATTGGCGGGAGTGACAGGGGCTGTAATCGAACTGTATGACACGGATGGATCGGTGGGCGCCGCCAAGGGGGCCGGCATAGGCGCGGGTGTTTATAAAGATAACAACGAGGCATTTGCCACATTGGAAAAACTGGAGGTGATAGAGCCTGATGTGGCACAGCGCACTGCTTACGATGATGCGTATGCCCGCTGGAAATCCAATCTGGAGAGAGCGATGGCTGCCTTTTAAGGACCTTCGGATAAAGAAATGGCTATCCGCCTGCGTGTTGAAAAAGATAGTAGATAAATTAGAACAAGTTATTAAAATAAGTAAAGAATTATGGCTACAAAAGAGTATTTTCCCGGTATAGGAAAGATTAAATTTGAAGGTAAGGAAAGTAAGAACCCGATGGCGTTCCGTTATTATGATGCTGAAAAGGTAATTAACGGAAAGAAGATGAAAGACTGGTTGAAGTTTGCTATGGCATGGTGGCATACGTTGTGTGCCGAGGGCGGTGACCAGTTTGGCGGCGGAACAAAGAAATTCCCTTGGAACGGTGATGCCGATAAGGTGCAGGCTGCCAAGAATAAGATGGATGCCGGCTTTGAATTCATGCAGAAAATGGGAATCGAATATTATTGTTTCCATGATGTGGACTTGTGTGAGGAAGCCGATACAATCGAGGAATATGAAGCGAATCTGAAAGAGATAGTTGCTTATGCCAAACAGAAACAGGCTGAAACCGGAATCAAATTGTTATGGGGTACGGCAAATGTTTTTGGTCATGCACGCTATATGAACGGGGCTGCTACAAACCCCGAATTTGATGTGGTTGCCCGCGCTGCTGTCCAGATAAAGAACGCTATTGACGCTACCATCGAACTGGGTGGCTCCAATTACGTGTTCTGGGGTGGACGTGAAGGGTATATGTCTTTATTGAATACAGATCAGAAGCGTGAGAAAGAACATCTGGCTCAGATGTTGACCATCGCCCGCGATTATGCCCGGAGCAAAGGGTTTACAGGTACCTTCCTGATTGAACCCAAACCGATGGAGCCGACTAAGCATCAATATGATGTGGATACCGAAACTGTGGTAGGGTTCTTGAAAACTCACGGGCTGGACAAGGATTTCAAGGTGAACATTGAAGTGAATCATGCTACGTTGGCTGGTCATACATTTGAGCATGAACTGGCTGTTGCGGTAGATAACGGAATGTTGGGATCTATTGACGCTAACCGTGGCGATTATCAGAACGGATGGGATACAGACCAGTTCCCTATCGACAATTACGAACTGACCCAGGCCATGATGCAGATTATCCGCAACGGCGGTTTGGGTAATGGCGGTACCAACTTTGATGCCAAGACACGTCGTAACTCTACTGATCTGGAAGATATCTTTATCGCCCATATTGCAGGTATGGACGCTATGGCGCGTGCATTGGAAAGTGCTGCTGCTTTGCTTAATGAATCTCCTTACTGCAAGATGTTGTCAGACCGCTATGCTTCATTCGACAGTGGCAAAGGCAAAGAATTTGAAGAAGGCAAGCTGACATTGGAAGACGTAGTGGCTTATGCTAAGCAGAATGGTGAGCCCAAGCAAGTAAGCGGTAAGCAGGAATTGTACGAAGCCATCGTAAATATGTATTGCTGATCCGGCCGGAATGGTATTGCACAAGTTTTACCCTTGCAGACCTTTTTTAAGAAGGAGGGCTGTGCAATGAAGTCTGAATGAATTCTGCTAACGGATTATTAAAGAATAAACGGCTGTACACCGTCAGGTGGCAGCCGTTTTTATATTTGTTAGAGGGATATTTATGAAATAATACTCGCCTATATCGAAAATAATATCTACCTTTGCGGCTGCTAAATTACTAAGTTTATTGAATTTATATGATAAAAAAACTATTATCCGTACTGGTCTTAGTTTTTGCCCTCTCGGGTTCTGTGCTTGCACAGCAATCTATGAGTGACCAACAGGTGTTGGAATATGTGAAGACGGGCATGCAACAAGGAAAAGACCAACGTCAGATTGCTACAGAGTTAGCCCGTAGAGGAGTGACACAAGAACAGGCTAAGCGTGTAAAGAAACTTTATGAACAGCAAAATGGGTCTGCTGATAAAGACGCAAATGCAACGATGCAAAATCGGAACCGTTTGCGTGAAAAGACAAAGACGCAGGAAGATATCTATGTAACAGAGAATTTTACTTTCGACCAACGTCCGGTTGCGGGCGGAGTGGTAGGGAAGAACTTGTCGGACAGTGTTTCTGCCAATCGCTATTACGAGGGGATGGGCATGGGCGATATGGAAGAAATGCAGAAGGATAAGGTGTACGGACGGGACATTTTTGAAACCAGAAACCTTACATTCGAGCCGAGTGTGAATCTGGCTACTCCTCCTAATTACCGTCTGGGGCCGGGTGATGAGGTAATCATTGATATCTGGGGTACAAACCAGGCCACCATCCGCGATAATGTATCTCCGGACGGATCTATCACGATCCCCGATTTGGGATTGATTTATCTGAACGGCATGACTATTGCCGAAGCCAACCAATATTTGCGTAAAGAACTGAATAAGATTTATGCAGGGCTTGATAATGAACAGAACCCGTCCTCACAAATCAAGGTTACTTTGGGAAACAGCCGGACGATCCAGGTGAACGTGATGGGGGAAGTGTTCCAACCGGGAACTTATGCATTGTCTTCTTTCTCTACCGTGTTTCATGCACTGTACCGTGCCGGTGGCGTGAGCGATATCGGTAGCTTGCGCAATATACAAGTAGTGCGCGGAGGACAGAAAATCGCTACCGTAGATGTGTACGATTTTATTATGAAAGGTAAAATCAATGATGATATCCGCTTGCAGGAAGGCGATGTGATCATCGTTCCTCCATACGAGGCGTTGGTTAGCATAGAGGGTAATGTGAAACGCCCCATGAAATACGAGATGAAAAACAACGAAAGTGTTGCCACGTTGTTGAAGTATGCCGGTGGATTTTCGGGGGATGCCTATACCCGTTCTCTCCGCATGATTCGTCAAAACGGAAAGGAGTATCAGATTTATACGATTGATGATATTGATTATTCCGTATTCCAGGTAAAAGATGGTGATGCGCTGACTGCTGAAGCTATTCTGGACCGTTTTGAGAACAAGCTTGAAATCAAGGGGGCTGTCTATCGTCCGGGCATTTATCAGTTCGGAGGAACCTTGAATACAGTCCGCCAACTGGTGGAAAAGGCTGAAGGCCTTATGGGTGATGCCTTTACAGGACGTGCGGTGTTGCATCGCGAGCGCGAGAATCTGAAGAAAGAGGTTATTCAAGTAGATATAAAAGGCATCATGGACGGTACTGCACCCGATGTACCTTTGCAGCGTAATGATGTGCTTTATATTCCCAGTATTCATGACTTGGAGGATGTGGGAAGCATCATGGTGTATGGTGAGGTTGCCCGTCCGGGTGAGTTCGCTTTTGCCGACAATACGACTTTGGAGGATATTATAATCCAGGCTGGCGGATTGATGGAATCGGCTTCTACCGTCCGTGTGGATGTTTCCCGCCGTATCAAGGATAGCAAAGGTACGGAAGCGGTTTCCACCATAGGACAAATGTACTCGTTTTCTCTGAAAGACGGTTTTGTGATAGACGGAGAACCGGGTTTTGTGTTGCAGCCATACGATCAGGTATATGTGCGTAAGAGCCCTGCTTATCAGGAACAGGTGAATGTGCAGGTGACCGGTGAGGTTTTGTATGAAGGTGATTATGCGCTGACAGAGAAGAGCGAACGTCTTTCCGATTTGATCAAGAAGGCAGGTGGAGTGACTCCGTTTGCTTATATCAAAGGGGCCCGTTTAAGCCGTCGTATCAATGCCGATGAACGCAAACGTATGGAAATGGTTCTGGATATGGCCAAGACTGGAAAGGACTCCATTGATGTCAACCGGCTGGATTTGGGAGATATCTATTATGTGGGCATCGATTTGGAAAAAGCGATGCTTAAACCCGGCTCCAGTGCGGATATCGTATTGCGTGAGGGGGATGTGATTGAAATTCCCGAATACAACAACACGGTACGTATCAGCGGGGCTGTGATGTATCCCAATACCGTTTCATTTGAAGATGGCAAGACGTTGAAATATTATATAGAGCAGGCCGGAGGTTACGGTTTCCGTGCGAAGAAGAGCAAGGCGTATATTGTATATATGAACGGTCAGGTGAAGAGAGCGAAGAAGGGTAGCCGTGAGCTGATCCAGCCGGGCTGTGAGGTGATTGTTCCGGTGAAGGAAAAGAGCAACTGGTCTTTGCAGAACACCTTGTCCATAGCAACCACCAGTGCGTCGTTGGCTACTATGATTGCATCTATTGCTAATATCTTAAAATAGAAACAGTATGGCGGAAGATAAGAATTATACGAATAATACGGAAAGACCACGGGAAGACGAGGAGTTGGAAATTGATTTGATGGAGTATGTCCGTAAGTTGTGGGCTGCCCGAAAGATGCTGCTGAAGGTTGCCGGAATAGGTGCTATTGTAGGGGTGATTATCGCTCTGAGTATTCCCAAGCAATATACGGTGGAAGTGACATTGTCTCCCGAATCCGGTAAAAGCGGAGGGGGGAGCCTGTCGGGAATGGCTGCCATGCTGGGGATCGGAGGCATGAGTCTGGGCAGTGAGGCGGATGCGTTGAACGTATCTCTTTTCCCGGATATAGTAGCGTCTACTCCTTTCATTCTGGAACTGTTTAATGCACATGTCACTACGTTGGACGGTGAGGTGGATACTACTTTTGTAGCTTATCTCGATGAGCAGAAAGCTCCGTGGTGGGGTGCTGTTATGGGATTGCCCGGGGCGGCTATAGGCGGGGTGAAATCTCTCTTCTCCGATAAGGAAGAGGAAGAAGGGAACAGGCTGGATCCTTTCCACCTGACAGAAGATCAGGCGAAGAAAGTGGAAGCCATGCGTAAGGCGATTACTGCTGATGTGGATAAGAAAACCGGCATCACCACAGTGACGGTGACTTTGCAGGACCCGATGGTTACGGCCGCCATTACAGACACGGTAGTGGTGAAGCTTCAGGAGTATATCACAGCGTACAGGGTCTCCAAAGCCCAGCAGGATTGTGCTTATCTGGAACAATTGTATAAGGAACGCCAGCAGGAGTATTATGTAGCCCAGCAGAATTATGCCAATTACATGGATGCCAACAAGGGGGTTGTCCTTCAAAGTGCTTTGACGGAGAGAGAACGGTTGCAGAATGATATGAATCTGGCATATCAGGTGTATAGCCAGGTGGCTACCCAATTGCAGGTGGCACGGGCCAAAGTACAGGAGGCCAAACCTGTATTTGCCGTTGTGGAACCTGCCAGTGTGCCGTTGCTGCCTTCGGGAACCAGCAAGAAGGTGATTCTTGTCGGATTTATTTTCCTGGCAGTGGCGGGCGCTTCCGCATGGATCTTGTTCGGACGTGAATTCTTTGAAAATCTGAAGGAGGGGCTTAATGCTCCTCAGGAGGGGATGGAGAAGAAGTGATATAAAGATATTGACCTATAAAAACAGGGTGCATCTCTTTCGTAGGAGGTGCACCCTGTTTTTATAGGTTCAATCTTCGGAAATGTTGTCCTGAACGTTACGATAGTCCGGTGTGCAGTTTTCGGTTTCTTTAATTTCACTGGCAAAACCGGACAAACGCAGAATCAAAACAGCCTTTAATATAAACTTTGATTAAAGTCGAAATCCGTTTGATAGTCTTTCAATCTCGGATGTTTCTTGTCCTTGTCGGACAAAATAACCTTATCGGCCGGAAGTCGCCAGTCTATGCCTAGATCGGGGTCGTCCCATGCGATTCCTCCTTCGCTTTGCGGAGCATAATAATGGTCACACTTGTATTGGAACAACACCTCGTCACTTAGTACCGCAAAGCCGTGTGCGAATCCGCGGGGGATAAAAAACTGCCGGTGATTCTCTCCGGTCAATTCTACAGCCACATGCTTTCCGAAAGTGGGAGAACCTTTCCGGATATCTACAGCCACATCCAGTACCGCTCCCTTGATTACACGCACCAGTTTGCTTTGTGTGAAAGGAGGTTTCTGGAAATGCAGGCCGCGTAATACACCATAAGTGGAGAAACTCTCATTATCCTGTACAAATGTAGTCCTGCATACTTTTTCTTCAAATTCACGTCCCGAGAAGCTTTCAAAGAAATACCCTCTTGCATCATTAAAATACGGGGTTCCAAAATGAAAACCCCGTCTATTGCTGTTTTTATAACTTCCATTATTCTAATCCCAGTTCTTTTATAACTTTCAGTAAATATTGTCCGTATTGGTTTTTAAGCATCGGCTGGGCCAGTTCCTGCATCTTTTCCGAAGTAATCCAGCCTTTTCTCAAAGCTATGCCCTCAAGGCACGCCACTTTCAGCCCCTGGCGCTTTTCAATGACTTCGATGTAGGTACTTGCCTCGGCCAGCGAGTCGTGAGTACCGGTATCCAGCCATGCGAAACCTCTGCCCAATGTCTGTACTTTCAATTCCTTGTCCTGAAGAAATTGCTGGTTTACGGTGGTGATTTCCAGTTCTCCCCGTGCCGAAGGCTTGATATTCTTGGCTACTTCCACCACCTTGTTGGGATAGAAATAGAGTCCCACCACGGCATAGTTGGACTTAGGTTGGGCAGGTTTTTCTTCAATAGAGAGACAATTGCCATCCTTGTCAAATTCCGCTACGCCATATCTTTCGGGGTCACTGACCCAATAGCCGAATACCGTTGCTTTCTTGTCCTCTTCGGCAGCACGTACGGATTCTCTCAACATGGCGGACAGGCCGTTGCCGTGGAATATGTTATCACCCAGTACAAGGCAGACGGAATCATTCCCGATGAATTTCTCGCCGATGATGAAAGCCTGAGCCAGTCCGTCGGGCGAAGGCTGTTCCGCATATTCAAAGCGTACTCCGAAATCGCTTCCGTCTCCTAACAGTCTTTTGAAGCTCGGTAAGTCGTATGGGGTGGAGATAATGAGTATTTCCCGTATGCCGGCCAGCATAAGTACCGATATAGGATAATAAATCATGGGTTTGTCGAAGACAGGGAGCAACTGTTTGGATACTCCTTTGGTAATAGGATAGAGGCGCGTGCCTGAACCTCCGGCTAGTACAATACCTTTCATATCTTTTTATTTTTTATATGTCCCTACGATTTGGATTAATAGGCGTTTTTCTCGCCCCGGAACATGTTGGTTACTGTTTTTATCATGATGCGGATGTCGAGCAGGAAAGTCCAGTTCTCAATATACCACAAGTCTCTTCTTACCCTGCCTTCCATTTGGGAAAGTTCTTTGGTTTCTCCCCGGTAGCCGGTGACTTGCGCCCATCCGGTGATTCCGGGTTTGACAAGGTGGCGCATCATGTATTTGTTAATCAGTTGGGAATATTTCTCTGTATGTTTCAGCATATGGGGTCTGGGACCTACAATGGACATCTCTCCTTTGAAAACATTAATGAATTGCGGCAGTTCGTCCAGATTGCTCTTACGCAGGAAGTTGCCGAACTTGGTCTTGCGGGGATCATTCTTGGTAGCCTGCAATGAATCGGACAATGCATTCACTTTCATGGAACGGAACTTATAGCATTTAAAGATTTTCCCGTTTTCCCCGTTTCTCTCCTGTTTGAAGAATATGGGACCAGGTGAGGTAATTTTAATAATAAGACCTACAATCAGGTACATAAATGGAAAAATTGTAAGTAAAAACAGAGAGGAAAATGTCAAATCAAATAACCGTTTTGCCAGTCTGTTTACCGGGTTCTGCAACGGCTCGGTACGGATGGACAATACAGGAACTTCACCCAATAATTCCAGTTGCAGCTGACGCTTTATGTAATTACGTACATGAGGTACGCTATAGAAGCGGATCAGATTGTTCTCGCAATAGTTCATGATGGCCAGAATATCATCCTTTCTGCTGGATGGCAGACCACAGTACAGTTCGTGCACGGTGTTATGGGATAACCATTCAAATAATTGGTTTACAGGACCTTTGAAGGGAATCCCTTCGGGGTAATTAGAGTCCTTCTCATCATAGAAAATGCCTAAAACCCTGTATCCGTAAGTCAAATCGTTCAACGTATGGTACAGCTCCACCATATTGTCCCCGTCGCCTATCAGTACAGTGGTGTGCAGGTTCCTGCCACTGCGGCGGAACATTTTCACAAAGAACCGCAATGTCAGTCGCCATCCTATAGCTAAAGGTATGAAAGACAGATAGAAAGCAAGCAGATAGATGCGTGAGAAGTTATCTACCTTAATAATGGCCAGCACCGTGAGGAAGATGACTACATGCAAGCTGATTGTTCCTAACAGGCGGCCTACAATCTGTTCCGGACGCACTATGCGGTTGTGCAGTATGACCCCAAAGATGGATATGCAGGGAATATAGCACAGGTTGGAAGTCAGCAGGTAGGTTTTCAATGAAATATGGGCTATGGCCTGTGAATCTATTCCTTTCAGAATAAAAAACACAAGTATCATAGAAAGGTTCAACAAGGCAAAATCACCTAATATCGCTACTAGTTTAATTATATCAGAGTTTTCAGTTGTCGGTTGTTTCATGACAAAAAAAATGTTAGTCGTATGCAAATATAGGACATATAAATTAAAACGCAATACTTTTTTTAAAAAATAATACTTATCTTTGCGGTCATACAACGTAAAAAATGAATCATATGAACATCAAGAATAATCACCTCGTTATAATGGCCGGAGGTGTTGGAAGCCGTTTCTGGCCGATGAGTACTCCTGATTATCCTAAGCAATTTATTGATGTACTGGGTTGCGGCCGTACATTGATCCAACTTACGGCTGACCGTTTTCAGGGGATCTGTCCTCCGGAAAATATTTGGGTGGTGACATCAGAGAAGTATGCGGATACTGTAAAGGAGCAGTTGCCCGATATTGCTGATGATCATATCCTGCGTGAGCCTTGCCGTCGCAATACGGCTCCTTGTATAGCATACGTCAGTTGGAAAATAAAGGCACGTAATCCTAAGGCCAATATGGTGGTGACCCCCAGCGATCACATTGTGATGAATATCGCGGAGTTTCAGCGGGTGATTAATTCGGCGATGAATTTTACGGCCGATTCGGACGCTATCCTTACCTGGGCATGAAACCTACCCGTCCTGAGACGGGCTACGGTTACATTGAAGCTGATCTCAGTGTACCTTCTACCGCCAATAAGGAGGTATTCCGGGTGTATTCTTTTAAAGAGAAACCCGATCTGGAAACAGCCCGGCGCTATATTCAAAAAAATAATTTCTTCTGGAATGCCGGTATTTTTGTGTGGAATGTAAATACGGTGGTGAACGCCCTGCGCGTATATCAGCCTGCCATTTCGAAGGTGTTCGAGCGTTTGCTTCCTTATTATTATACGGACAAGGAGCAGGAAATGATTGACCGGAATTTCCCTTTGTGCGAGAACATTTCGGTGGATTATGCCATTATGGAGAAGGCGGATGAGATTTTTGTCCTTCCTGCCAGCTTTGGGTGGAGTGATCTGGGTACTTGGGGATCATTGCACGAGAATTTGCCGAAAGATGCCCATAATAATACGCAGATAGGTGAGAATATAAAGTTGTATGAAACCCGTAACTGTGTGATTCACACTACACAGGAAAAGAGGGTGGTGGTACAGGGACTGGACGGATATATCGTTGCTGAGAAGAATAACACATTGCTGATCTGCCGGTTGAGCGAGGAACAGCGCATCAAAGAATTTTCGGCGGAGTAAATATTCTTTCTTGTATATATTTTATTTCTGCATACATGGAGTGTATGCTGTCTGTCATCTGCCGTTCTGTTGGGTCATTCCACCCTTTGCCATGCCGAAAGGCAGATAGCAGTAGATAGCTATGTGATATGAAATAACCAAGAGGGCTTGCATAAGGCCATTTACAATAAACGAAATGAAAAAAGTAGCTTTAATTTCAGGTATTACAGGTCAGGACGGTTCATTCCTGGCAGAGTTTTTGATTGAAAAGGGATATGAGGTTCACGGTATTCTGCGCCGTTCTTCTTCATTCAATACCGGTCGTATAGAACATCTTTATCTGGACGAGTGGGTTCGTGATATGCAAAAGACCCGTCTGGTGAATCTGCATTGGGGGGGATATGACCGACAGTAGTTCGCTGATACGTATCATTCAGGCTGTACAGCCCGATGAAATCTATAATCTGGCTGCTCAGAGCCATGTGAAAGTAAGTTTCGATGTACCCGAGTACACTGCGGAAGCGGATGCGGTAGGCACGCTGCGTATGTTGGAAGCGGTCCGTATTCTGGGCCTGGAAAAGAAGACCAAGATTTATCAGGCATCGACTTCCGAATTGTTCGGACTGGTACAGGAAGTGCCTCAGAAGGAAACGACTCCCTTCTATCCCCGTTCTCCGTATGGGGTGGCCAAGCAGTATGGTTTCTGGATTACCAAGAACTATCGTGAAAGTTACGGTATGTTTGCCGTGAACGGCATCCTGTTCAACCATGAGAGTGAACGCCGTGGTGAAAATTTCGTAACACGCAAGATTACTTTGGCTGCCGCACGTATAGCCCAGGGATATCAGGACAAGCTGTATCTGGGAAATCTGGATTCTTTGCGCGACTGGGGCTATGCCAAGGATTATGTGGAGTGTATGTGGATGATTCTTCAGCATGATACTCCCGAAGATTTTGTCATTGCGACCGGCGAATACCATACGGTGCGCGAGTTCTGTACCTTGGCCTTCAAGGAAGTGGGCATTGAATTGCGCTGGGAAGGCAAAGGGGTGGATGAAAGAGGTATCGATGTGGCGACGGGCAAGGAACTGGTTGCCGTCGATCCTAAGTATTTCCGTCCCGCCGAAGTGGAGCAGTTGTTGGGTGATCCCACTAAAGCCAAAACGTTGCTGGGCTGGAATCCCCGTAAGACTTCTTTCCCCGAACTGGTGAAAATCATGGTGAAGCATGATATGAAGTTCGTGAAGAAACTGTATTTAAAGGCTCAAATAGCAGAATAATGGAAAAAACAGCCAAGATATATGTAGCAGGCCACCACGGACTGGTGGGGTCTGCTATATGGAATAATTTGCAGCAAAAGGGATATACCAATCTGGTAGGCCGTTCTCACAAAGAACTGGATTTGCTGGACGGGCAGGCTGTGAAGAAGTTTGATGAAGAGCAGCCCCAGTATGTCATTCTGGCAGCGGCACATGTGGGAGGCATCATGGCGAACAGTCTTTACCGTGCCGATTTTATTTATCAGAACTTGCAGATTCAGCAGAATGTGATAGGGGAGAGTTTCCGCCATGATGTAAAGAAACTCTTGTTTTTGGGAAGCACTTGCATTTATCCTCGTGATGCCGTACAACCCATGAAGGAAGATGTGTTACTGACTTCTCCCTTGGAATATACCAACGAACCGTATGCTATTGCGAAGATTGCCGGGTTGAAGATGTGCGAAAGCTTTAACTTGCAATATGGAACCAATTACATAGCCGTGATGCCTACGAACCTTTACGGTCCCAATGATAATTTCCATTTGGAGAACAGCCATGTGCTGCCTGCCATGATTCGTAAGATTCATTTGGGAAAATGCCTGAATGAAGGGGACTGGGACGCGGTGCGTAAAGATATGAATCTTCGTCCCGTAGAGGGGATAGACGGTTCGCATACGGATGAGGAGATTCTCTCCATTCTGAAAAAGTATGGCATAACCGGGCAGGAAGTAACTTTGTGGGGAACAGGCAAGCCGTTGCGTGAGTTCTTATGGAGTGAGGAGATGGCTGATGCCAGTGTCTATATCATGGAGCATGTGGATTTTAAGGATACCTATGCTGCCGGCTCCAAGGATATCCGCAACTGTCATATCAATATCGGTACGGGGAAAGAAATCACCATTGCCCAACTGGCGGATAAGATTGTCAAAGAAGTGGGCTATCAGGGCAAACTGACTTTTGACGCTACGAAGCCGGACGGCACTATGCGTAAGCTGACGGATGTAAGCAAATTGCACCGGCTGGGCTGGCAGCATAAGATTGATATAGAAGAAGGGGTACACAGAATGTACCAATGGTACTTGTCTAAAGGATGAAGATGTAAGATTATAGATCTTGCGGGCATAAGATTATAAATCTTTCACATGCAAGATTATAGATCTTTCAAGCATGACATATAAAAATTTCCGGCATAACTTTCAAGAAGCTATGCCGGAACTACCCTAAAAACTATGCGGATAGATTGTAAAAATCTTCTGCCGTTTTCTTTATTCTTTCGGGAAGCACTTTTTATTTTACCGCTTTCAGTGCGGCCTCATAATTCGGTTCTTGGGTTATTTCGGGAACAAGTTCGGTATAAACCACTTTTCCTTCCGGGTCAATCACTACAACCGAGCGTGCCAATAATCCTGCCAAAGGGCCATCAGTCATCAATACACCATACTTTTCAGCGAAATCGGAAGTATAGCGATAATCAGACAAAGGAATAACGTTGGTGATGCCTTCAGTAGTGCAGAAGCGTCCCTGGGCGAATGGCAGGTCTTTAGAGATTGCCAACACCACCGTATTGGGCTGGTTTGCAGCCAGCTGGTTGAACTTGCGTACGGAAGTAGCGCACACGCCGGTATCCATACTGGGGAAAATGTTCAGAATCAGATATTTGCCCTTCCCGTCTTTTAATGTATAATTGCTCAAATCTCCTTTTACCAATGTAAATTCCGGAGCTGAGGTTCCTGCTTTCACAAATTCTCCGGCTAGTGTTACCGGTGTTCCTTTAAATGCTGTTTTTGCCATAATTTTATTATATTTTAGTTCGATACTGTAATGATAACAAATTTAAATGGAAAAAAGTTCATTCTTTTTTTATTTTCTTCCTTTATAAATCAGGAAACCTACTATTAAAACGCCGATAGCTATAAAGCAATATCCTAACTCGTGGCTGTATTCGGTGACGGTACTCAATAACTGCTCTTCAGGAACCACTGATTGCAGATAGTAACCGATGGCTGCCAGGATGGCATTCCAGATACCTGCTCCCAGCGTTGTGTACAGCAGGAAAGTGGATAATTTCATCTTGGCCAGACCGGCAGGAATGGAGATAAGCTGGCGGACGGCAGGAATAAGACGTCCGATAAAGGTGGAGAGTGCCCCGTGCTTGTCAAAGTAGTGTTCCGCGTTCTGAACCTTGGCTTCATCAATCAGGCACATGTGTCCGAAGCGGCTGTTCGCAAATTTATAAACCAGCGGACGGCCTACGAAATAGGCTATATAATAATTGATGATGGCTCCTATATTGGCTCCGATGGTCGCAAATATAACTACCAGAAATACATTCAGGTCACTGTTTCCTCCGGCAGCCTTATAGGCGGCGGGCGGCACTACCACTTCCGAAGGGAAAGGGATAAAAGAGCTTTCGATGGCCATTAATAACGTTATTGTCCAATAATTCAAGTGGTCCAGACACCACTGGATAAATGCAACTGATTCCATAAAATTATTATAAATATTTGTTTAAGTTTAGCTTGCCTTTACTGATATCGTCCTTGATTACGCGTATCGCTTCGTTGAATAACTTGTCGGGCAACTGTGCGTTTTCATCAACTCCCAGAGCTGCATACGTATCAGGAAGTTCTTTATTGATTTTAGCCAGATAGTGTATGAACGGACCTGGTTTCTGTAAATAAAGATAGCCATAAATTAGAAAGAAATAAGTGCTATGGGCGTTTTGGGGAAATTCTTTGTTTATTTGCTCAAAATACCGGTTGGCATATTCAAAGAGATGTTCATCGAAGTATTTGGAGCCGATTTTGAACAAAATATCCATCCGTTCCTCTTTCGGGGGGTGAATTCCAGGGCGAGGTTGAATTGTTCCTCCGCCTTGTCGATATTGTTCTTTCTTTCCTCCTCGCTGATGTCCTTGCTGCCTGCCATTATCGTGAAAAAACTGTCCGGCATAGATACGTGTTTCCGCATCGTTCCCGTTCTGCTTCAGCACTTGGTCCAGATACATATATCCCTCTTCAGGATGCCCCAGGGCTACATGACAGAGGGCTGCGATGCTATATATATCGGTTAGCTCGAATGCAGTAATCTCCTGTTTCTGTTTTAACAGCTTTTTGTGTATACTTCATGGCGGTTTCGTAATCCTTCATCTCGAAGTGGAGACCGGCCAATGCCATATAAACGGGAGGTTTCTTCTCTGTCGCCTTTTCCAGACGGAGATAATAGTTGATAGATTCCTTGATATTTGCTGTCTGGCTGTAAAGGAATGCTTTCAAGGTCAATGTCTCTGTGTTGTTTTCATCAATGGCTAATGCGAAATCGAAAGCCTCGTGCGCGTTTTCGTATTGCTCTTGTTGCAGATAGCATTTACCCAGTTCATTCCAATGCTGAACGGAATAGGGGAACTCGTTCAGGGTCATGTTCAGGTAAGGGATAGCCAAGTCCGGTTTGTTGAAAGTACTGTAATAATCGCACAGCACGTCGCGAAGACGTTGGTTGGTTTCCGGCAGGGTTTGCATGTCGAAATGGGCAAACAGGCAGTCGATCCACTTCTTGGCGTATTCTTTCTGGTTGACGTCAACGTAGTTCAGAATGATGTCCAGCAGCGTATCCAGTTCATACTCCTCGTCCATGGCCAGTTGTTGTAATATCTCATCGGCCTCTTCCATGTGTTCCTCCTCTATCAGCAGGTCGGCTTGCAGGAATCTGAATTCACGGTCGGCAGGGTCGTTGATGAGCTGCATCACCATTTGGGCTTCTTCTTTTTTTCCTAGCAGCATCAAGGAACGTGCCCGGAAAATCAGGGCGTCCGTGTTATCGGGGTGCAATTGGATTGCAAGGTCTATGGCCTTGTCAGCGTCTTTATGTCTTCCTTTTGAGGCGTAATATTCGGCGATATCGATCAGTTCATCAGCTTCAAAATAAGCGGGGGTATGGCTTTCCACCATACCCTCGTATTTTGCCAATGCTTCTTTAAATTCCGGGTCTTCAAAGTAAGAAGACATGTCGTAGTTCATAAGCTTGTTTTTATTTATTGATTTTGCTCCAGGTATCTTTTAAAGATACGGTGCGGTTGAACACCAGATGTTCCGGTGTAGAGTCTTTGTCTACATTGAAATAACCGATGCGCTGGAACTGCAAGTAATCCAGCGGTTTGGCATCGGCCAGATATTTCTCTACATAGCAGTTGGTTAATACATTCAACGAATCGGGGTTGATCATTTCTTTCATGGCTTCCAGTGCGTCGCAGTTCTTTGCTTCGCGGATGGCGGCCATCTCATCACGCGGGTTCTCCACTTTCCACAGGCGGTCGTACAGGCGTACTTCGGCAGGCAGACAGTGTGCGCAGCTTACCCAGTGGATGGTACCTTTGATTTTGCGGTTGCTGCCCGGCATACCTGTTTTGCTGTCGGGATCGTATTCGCAGTATACCTCCACCACGTTGCCGTTGTCGTCTTTCTTGCAGCCTGTGCATTTCACGATGTATCCGCTTTTCAGACGCACTTCCTGTCCCGGAGTCATACGGAAATATTTCTTCGGGGCGTCTTCCATGAAGTCGTCGCGTTCTATCCACAGTTCGCGGCTGAATTCGATGGTGTGTGTGCCTGCCGACGGATCTTCCGGGTTGTTGACAGCTTCCATTTCCTCCACCTGTCCTTCGGGATAGTTGGTAATGATCAGTTTCACCGGATTGATGACTGCCGATACACGGGTGGCACGGCTGTTCAAGTCTTCGCGGACAGCGCTTTCCAGCAGGGCGAAGTCATTCAGGGCATCGTAAGTGGTATAACCTATCTTGTCTACAAATTTGCGGATGGACTCGGGCGAGTAGCCGCGACGGCGGAAACCGCAGAGAGTCGGCATACGGGGGTCGTCCCAACCGTTTACCAGATGTTCTTTTACCAGAATCAGCAGGTTACGCTTGCTCATCAAGGTGTAGTTCAGGTTCAGTTTGTTGAACTCATACTGATGAGGACGGTTGTCGTCCAGATCTTTACCCTCTTTTACCCAGTCCACGAACAGGTCGTACAACGGACGGTGGGGTACGAACTCCAGGGTACACAGCGAATGGGTCACTCCTTCAAAATAGTCGCTCTGTCCGTGTGCGAAGTCATACATGGGGTATGCTTTCCAGGTTTCGCCTGTACGGTGGTGCGGAGTCTTTACCACACGATAAATAATAGGGTCGCGGAAGTGCATGTTGGGGCTTGCCATGTCTATTTTGGCACGGAGCACCATTTTGCCCTCTTCTATTTCACCGCTGTTCATTTTGTTGAACAGTTCCAGGCTTTCCTCGATGGGACGGTTGCGGTAAGGGCTCTCGGTTCCGGGTTGGGTGGGAGTGCCTTTTTGTGCCGCGATTTGTTCTGAGTTCTGTTCGTCTATATAAGCCTTTCCTTCCTTTATCAGATTGACGGCGAAATCCCATAATTGCTGGAAGTAGTCGGATGCATAATATTCGTTTCCCCACTGGAATCCGAGCCATTGGATGTCCTCCTTGATGGCTTCCACGTATTCCATATCTTCTTTGGTCGGGTTGGTGTCGTCAAAACGCAGGTTACATACGCCACCATAGCGTGCAGCTATCCCGAAATCCAGACAGATGGCTTTGGCATGACCGATGTGCAGGTAGCCGTTCGGCTCGGGCGGAAAGCGGGTTTGTACTTTCCCTCCGTTTTTACCTTCTCTCAGGTCGTTCTCAACTGCCTGTTCAATGAAGTTCAGACTTTTCTTCTCTGTAGCTTCTGTAGCGTTCATTTCAGTCATTGTGATATCAATTTTACACTTTTGCTGCAAAAGTACGCATTCTTTTTTGGGATATCCTTTATTTCACAGGAATATATCCACCGTTTTTTATAATATTTTGCCCCTGGGGCGACAGGATATAGTCGATGAACGGGGTTACTTTTTCCTTATTGGCTACGTTGTAATAGTAGTAAAGAGGGCGTACTACGGGGTAAAGTTTCTTCTTTCCGTTTTCAAGGCTGGGCAGTACATAGTGCTTGCCGTCGTCGTAGGAAACGGCGATGGCTTTCACCCGGGGGGACAAGTAGGCCAGTCCTACATAGCCGATAGCGCCTTTGGTCTGGCTTACAGACTGGATCACGGCTCCGGTGGCGGGCATGGACAAGCTGCTGCTCATGTAGTTCTTGTTCTTCAGGGCGCTTTCTTTGAAAAATTCGTAAGTTCCCGAAGAAGTTTCGCGGGAATAGACAATAATTTTCATATCGGGTCCTCCCAGTTGCTTCCAATTGGTTATCTTGCCGCGGAATATGGCTTCCAGTTGCTGGCGTGTCAGTTGGCTGACAGGGTTGGACGGGTTTACAATGACGGCCAGGGCATCATACGCTATGATTACCTCCTCCACTTCCTGTTTGGCGGCTTTCAGTTTCATCTTTTCGCTGAATTTGATGGGACGGGAAGCCATAGCGATATCTGTCGTGTTGTCCATCAGGGCGGAAATTCCCACTCCGGTTCCCTCCGCCGGTGACGGTTACCCGCCGGTCGGGATCATCTTTCATGAAAATCTCGGCTGTTTCCTGTGACACAGGCAACACCGTGTCACTGCCTTTTATGCGTTGTGCGGTAATATTCAGACTACAAGCCAATAGAATAAAAAGAAATAGAGCTTTTAATTGATTCATAAGTTCTTATATTAATTCGTGTGCAAAAGAAACGTTTTCTTGTGTCATTTGTTTTACTGGTGTGTTACGATTCTGTTACGGGCAATATTCGCCGGCAAGGGTGGATTGAATCCGTCCTTGCGGGAAAATGGCAATAAGATCAGGATTGTCTTTGCTTGTAACAAGTTTGTAATATAATTGTAGCAAATACTTCAAGCTTCTTTCATATCACCTTAATATAAAGAGGCTTTTTTTGCATCGGTTATTAAAATAGAAGACTAAAACTGTATGAAACGAGTTTGGGAAAAGATTGTAGAAGGGATATTGACTTGCAGCGGTTTTGTAACGAGCATTACTATTTTGCTGATTGTCGTATTCTTGTTTGCGGAAGCTTTGGGACTTTTTAATAAAAAAGTCATAGAAGAGGGATATGTGCTGGCGGTGAATAAAGCCAATCCGGTGCAGGAACTGAGTGCGGCACAAATAAAAGACGTTTTTGACGAAGAGATTACCAACTGGAAAGAGCTGGGAGGACCGGACGCGGAGGTTAAAGTTTTCCGGTTGGAGGATATCACTTCCTATTTCTCGGAGGAAGAGCTGGGAGCCGAATACGAGAAAGCCCCCCGGTGCATCGGCGAGATCGTTGCCGGTAATCCAGGCATCATCGCCTTTGTTCCCTCCAAGTTTATAGAGAAGGATTTTCCGGGCCACCTGCTGAAAGACGAGTCTATTTCTTTTTGACGAGGTTTTTTTGCTGGAAAGGAATGGTTCCCTACGGCTACTCCCGCCCCTCAGTTCGGATTTCTTCCTTTGATTACGGGTACGCTTTGGGTGAGTTTCTTTGCCATCCTGTTCGCTTTGCCTTTCGGCTTGTCGGTGGCGGTGTATATGTCCGAGGTGGCCGACCATCGGACCCGTAGTTTTCTGAAGCCGGTTATTGAATTGCTCAGTGGTATTCCGTCCGTGGTCTACGGTTTCTTTGGGTTGATAGTCATCGTACCGCTTATTCAGAAAGTCTTTAATCTGCCTGTGGGCGAGACCGGATTGGCCGGAAGTATTGTTTTGGCTATCAATGGCACTCCCCACTATCATTACCGTAAGCGAGGATGCGATGCGGAATTGCCCCCCCGTGCCATGCGCGAAGCCAGTCTGGCATTGGGCGCTACCCGTTGGCAGACTATATATAAGGTGGTAATACCGTTTCTCCATTTCTGGAATCACTTCGGGCGTTGTCCTGGGCATCGGACGTGCCATAGGCGAGACGATGGCGGTGCTGATGGTTACAGGAAATGCGGCCGTGATACCCACCACTATTCTGGAGCCGCTCCGTACCATTCCGGCGACTATTGCAGCGGAACTGGGAGAGGCTCCAGCCGGCGGCGCGCACTATGAAGCCCTGTTCCTGTTGGGAGTAGTGTTGTTTTTCATCACGATGCTTATCAACTTTAGTGTAGAATATATTTCATCAAGAACAAATAAATAATGTACTGATTTGCCGGTGTGCTAATGATCATGCGGCACACAGCGTACCAATGGGTATATGGATAGATTGACAAATGATTAATTAAGTATTTAAAATATGAAGCAAGATGTTTTCCCTGTCGGGCAAGGGGTGCGTAAAAGACGTTCGCAATGGCTGGCATTCGGCATTTTCAAACTGTTAAGTTATAGTATTGTCCTCATTCTGTTGCCATTCTCGGTTTTATTATATATAAAGGTATAGGAGTAATCAGCTGGGAGTTTCTGACCACGGCGCCCAGTGACGGCATGACGGGTGGCGGTATATGGCCGGCCATTGTAGGTACTTTTTATCTGATGGCGGGCAGTGCGCTGTTCGCTTTTCCGGTGGGAGTGATGAGTGGCATTTATATGAACGAGTATGCGCCGAAAGGCAAGCTGGTCCGCTTTATCCGGATGATGACCAATAACCTGAGCGGTATTCCGTCCATTGTGTTCGGTTTGTTTGGTATGGCACTGTTTGTGAAATACATGGGGTTCGGCGACAGCATCCTGGCCGGTTCTTTGACGTTGGGATTGCTGTGTACCTTTGGTGATACGCACCACCGAAGAAGCCTTGAAGGCGATTCCCGACAGCTTCCGTGAAGGGAGTCTGGCTTTGGGCGCGACCAAGCTGCAAACCATCTGGCATGTGATTCTGCCTATGGGGATGCCCAACATCATTACCGGACTGATTCTGGCTTTGGGACGTGTATCGGGTGAAACGGCGCCCATCTTGTTTACGTGTGCCGCTTACTTCCTGCCGCAACTGCCGCATAGCATTCTGGACCAATGCATGGCATTGCCTTATCACCTTTATGTGATTTCTACCAGCGGAACGGATATGGAGTCACAGCTTCCTTTGGCATACGGTACGGCGTTGGTACTGATCCTTATTATTTTAATTATAAACCTGTTGGCAAATGCACTCCGCCGGTATTTTTCCAACAAAGTAAAAACGAATTAATAATTTGTCGGTGTGCCGATGGGTTGCGCTGTGTACCGCACGGACATTGGTACATTAGCACATAGACAAATCAGCAAATTATTAAAACATTAAGAATATGAATAAGATAGATGCAAAACATGTAAATTTTTTCTATGGTGATTTTCAGGCACTGAAAGATATAAGCATGACGATTGAAGAGAAATCGGTGGTGGCTTTCATAGGCCCGTCCGGTTGTGGCAAGTCCACCTTCCTCCGTCTGTTCAACCGCATGAACGACCTCATTCCCGGCTCTCGTCTGGAGGGGGAGATTTTGATTGACGGGAGAAATATATACGACAAGTCCGTGCAGGTGGACGAGTTGCGCAAGAGCGTAGGGATGGTCTTTCAGCGTCCCAACCCGTTTCCGAAAAGCATTTTCGAGAATGTGGCCTACGGTCTTCGGGTAAATGGGGTGAAAGATAATGAGTTTATCCGCCACAGGGTGGAGGAAACCTTGAAAGGAGCCGCATTGTGGGATGAGGTGAAGAATAAGTTGAAAGAGTCTGCGTTTGCCCTGTCCGGTGGTCAGCAGCAGCGGTTGTGCATAGCCCGTGCCATGGCTGTATCTCCTTCGGTTCTGCTTATGGATGAACCGGCTTCGGCACTGGACCCTATCTCTACAGCCAAGGTAGAAGAGTTGATTCATGAGCTGAAGAAAGAATATACCATCGTTATTGTCACCCACAACATGCAGCAGGCCGCGCGTGTCAGTGACAAGACAGCCTTCTTCTATATGGGCAATATGGTGGAATATGATGATACGAAGAAAATATTTACGAATCCGGGCAAGGAAGCGACCCAGAATTATATTACAGGGCGTTTCGGGTAAAGCATTCATCACAGCGTTGCACAGATGGGAGATAAGATAAAGCTGGAACTGATGTGCCACAACCCGATGCGGGCTTGCTTGCTTTTCAGATCTAATGGTACGGATTTGTCTTTTTATTCTTCTGTCCGGAAAATTAAAATCAGTGTGAATCTGCGCAATCTGCGGTGAAAGAAATAATGATAAACAAAACAAGAATTAAGAATATGGTGAAATTTATAGAATCAGAACTTGTATCACTGAAGAAGGAAGTGAACGAGATGTGGACATTGGTTTACAATCAGCTGGACAGGGCAGGAGAGGCTGTGCTGACCTTTAACCGTGACCAGGCACAGCAAGTCATTGTCCGTGAGAAAAGGGTGAATGCGTTCGAGTTTGAAAATAGACAGTGATGTAGAGGACACTATCGCTCTATACAATCCGGTAGCCATTGACCTGCGTTTTGTGCTGGCCATGTTCAAGATAAACAGTGATTTGGAGCGTTTGGGAGATTTTGCCGAAGGCATAGCCCGTTTTGTGGTGAGAAGCGAGGAAACCGTGCTGGATAGTGAACTGCTCCACAGCCTGCGTATAGAAGAGATGCTGAGACAAGTGCTCGGTATGCTCGAAATGACCAAGAACGCGTTGAATGAAGAAAATCTGGAGTTAGCCCTCAATGTATTCAGTAAAGATAATTTGCTGGACGAAATCAATGCGGCTGCCCCTGCCGTCCTTACAAAATATCTGGAAACACACCCCGATAATTTCCTGACTTGCCTGGAACTCGGCACCGTTATCCGTAAGCTGGAACGTGCCGGAGACCATATAACCAATATCGCCGAAGAAATTGTTTTCTTCATCGATGCAAAGGTGCTGAAACATCGCGATAAGGTAGATGGACATTTCTTGGGAAAAGAAAAAACTCATTAAAATGCTGTTTTAGTCTATATTTTTGCTACCTTTGTATATATAATGAGGCCGATAAAGATCATTTTGAATAATAATCTGCCAAAAAAGACAGAAAAATCTAAAAACATGTTGTATGGCATAGTTTTATTTGGCTGGTTTAAAAAAAGGCTCGATATTTGCATCGTTATCCTGAAAACAATCTTTTTACCTTAAAAAAAAACTAATACCTATTGAAAACTTAAAAAGGGGGCTTTGTGAAAAGACCCCTTTTTTATTTGCTGCATAATGGTTCTTCCGGTGTTAAATTTCACCTATTTATTGGTCAATATGTAAGATTTCTGTATTTATTAGCTTATATTAGCAACTTTCTTTTAAGTTAATGCTTAACTTTGTTCCCTCATAAAAATAGCGGTGAAAAGAATGAAGACAAAATATATCAAGTCGTTTCTACTATTTTTGTTATTAGGATGCTGCATTTCGGTGTCAGCTCAAAATATACAAGGCGTTGTAACAGACTCATTGACGAATGAACCCATACCCTACTTGTCAGTCTTTATGAAGGAAAAGGCGTAGGAAGTATTACCGATAATGATGGAAATTATAAGGTCGAAACCCGTAAAGGCTGGAATAAACTCACCTTTTCGGCGGTGGGATATGTAACAAAAGTGGTGAATATAATTCCCGGCGTCACCAAGAACCTGAATGTGAGGATGAGACCGGATGATATCATGCTGGACGAAGTGGTGGTGAAGCCCAAACGAGAGAAATACTCCCGTAAGAATAATCCGGCAGTGGAACTGATGAAGAAGGTGATCGCTCATAAAAAGAATAATAAGCTGAGCGAGAACGATTACTATCAGTACAATAAGTATCAGAAGATCACGATGTCACTGAATGATGTGACTCCCGAGATGCTGGAAAAAGGCATGTATAAAAAGATGCCTTTCCTGAAAGACCAGATCGAACTTTGCGAGGAAACCAATAAATTCATCCTTCCTATTTCGGTGGACGAGACCGCTTCGCAGAAAATTTACCGTAAACATCCCAAGAGTGAGAAGACCATTATCAAAGGAATGAGCTCTACGGGGGTGAACGAGCTGTTTGCAACGGGAGATATGCTGAGCACGGTGCTGAAGGATGTATTTACGGATGTGAATATTTACGACAATGATATCCGTCTGTTGCAGTATCCTTTCATCAGCCCTATTTCGTCCAGTGATGCCATCTCTTTTTATAAGTTTTACATTATGGACACCACATTCGTGGACAAGGACAAGTGTTTCCATCTCACCTTCGTTCCCAATAACTCGCAGGACTTCGGTTTTACGGGGCATCTTTACGTATTGGCCGACTCGTCTTATACGGTGAAGAAATGTACAATGAACCTGCCCAAGAAATCGGGGGTGAACTTTGTAGACAATATGGATGTTATTCAGGAGTTCGAGCAATTGCCCAATGGGGAGTGGGTGTTGAAAACCGATGACATGATTGTGGAGATGACCTTGATGAAGATCATGCAAGGATTCCAGATACGAAGGACTACCCGTTACTCTGATTATGCCTTCGATGAACTTCCGCAGCAACTTTTCAAGCGTAAGGGGGCCGAGATCAAAGAGGCGGACGCCATGATGCGCGGAGACGATTTCTGGAATCAATACCGGCCGGTTCCGCTTACGCAGACCGAGAGTTCTATGGATATGCTGGTAAAGCGTCTGGAGCAGATGCCGGGATTCAAATATGTGATTTTTGTATTGAAGGCGTTTATCGAGAACTTTGTGGAAACCGGGACCAAGGAGCATCCCAGCAAGGTAGATATCGGTCCGGTAAACACCATGATCTCCAATAACTATATCGACGGATTGCGTCTGCGTATGAGCGCGCAGACCACGGCCAACCTGAATCCGCATCTGTTCTTCAAGGGATATTACGCTTACGGATTCAAGGATCATCGTTCCAAGTATATGGGTGAGGTGGAATACTCTTTCAACAAGAAGGAATACCTGCCGCGCGAGTTCCCGAAGAACTCCATCACGTTCAGCTATCAGTATGATGTGATGTCTCCCACGGATAAGTTCCTGAAGACAGATAAAGACAACGTGTTCGTATCTTTCAAGACTTCTACGGTAGACCAGATGTCCTACGTGCGGAATATCGCCTTGAAGTACGAGAACGAGACACAGTTTGGCCTGAAGACCACGGTGGAAGTGAAACACAGCACAGACGAGCCTACCGGCGGTCTGGCCTATATAACCAATGATGACCAGAAAACGTTGGTTCCTGAGATTCAGACCATGGAAGCCTCCCTGGCCTTCCGTTACGCTCCGGGTGAGACATTTGTCAATACCAAGCAACGCCGTATTCCGGTTTCTTTTGACGCTCCGGTATTTACGCTGTCGCACACGGCCGGTTTCAAGGGCGTGCTGGGCGGAGAGTATAACTATAACTTGACAGAGATCGGGCTGTACAAGCGTTTCTGGTTCTCGTCATGGGGTAAGATCGACATGTTCGTGAAAGGCGGTGCGCAGTGGAACAAAGTTCCGTTCCCGTTGCTGATCATGCCGGCGGCCAACTTGTCCTATATCCTGCAGCGCGAGACTTTCAACTTGATTAATAATATGGAGTTCCTGAACGACCGTTACGCCTCTCTGGATGTATCGTGGGATTTGAACGGTAAGATTTTCAACCGTATTCCTTTGCTGAAAAAACTGAAGTGGCGTGAGGCTATCGGCTTCAAGATGCTGTATGGTCATTTAACCGACAAGAACAATCCGATGAAGCATCCGGGTGACAGCGAGCTCTTCCTGTTCCCGACCCGTGACGGACGTCCTACCAGCTTTGTGATGGACCCGAAGACCCCGTACATGGAATGCTCTGTGGGTATTCACAATATTTTCAAGATATTGCACATAGACTATGTCCGCCGTCTGAATTATCTGGATCATCCCGATGCGAACAAATGGGGCGTGCGGTTTATGGTGATGATGACGTTCTGATGCAAGGAGAGAACTCCGATGGAGTGTGAAATGAAGAAACCGAGGTAAGAACTTGTATCGTTCAAATAAAAGGTTTATCTTTGTTCCAGTACCTAAAGTTGGTGAAAAGTATGTTATGCTTAGATGAATGTAAGGCAAAGTTAGTTAGTTTCAAACAATGTTTTGGGCATGAGTTTGGAATTAAATCAATTGGTATCTTCGGTTCGGTTGCACGTCAAGAGAACAGGGAAGATAGTGATTTGGATATTGTTGTAGATATTGATAATCCTACTTTATCCACTATGTACACTTTGAAGACTGTTTTGACGGAAATGTTTCATTGTGAAATTGATTTAGTGCGCTTTCCGTTCCTCACTGCCTCCATTTTTGAAACAGAATATTGAAAAAAGAAGCCATTTATGTATAAAGGAGGACGACTAACCATTTGCGACAGGTTAACCCAGATAAAAGAATCCATTTACTATATACAGCAATGGAGTAAAGAAATAAATTGTGCTGATGATTTTTTAGCCTCCATGGATAAAGTGATGGTGTTCAATGCATGTGTTATGCGCCTTCAAGTAATAGGTGAACAGGTAGGAAAGTCGTTGTCATTACAACCATCACCGCTTTCTGAATATAAGGAAATTCCTTGGTTGGCTATTTATGATATGCGCAATCTTATTTCGCATGAATATAGTAATGTAGACGAGCAGATAGTATTTACTACTATAAAGAATGACCTTATAGAATTGGATAAGGTTATTACAGTCCTATTGAATAAATATTTGTAAAACTTGAATCTTTTATTGTGATTACGAAATATACCCATCTCTTATTTTCTTATCAAAAGTAAGTTTTTCCTATTTTTTAAGCGCTTTTTATTGTGTAATACACAATTATAGTGTATCTTTGTGCCCTCAAAAAGTTTCTAAATTCCTTTTATATAAAGGGTAAAGAACCTTTTTGAGGGTATAAACATGTCTATAAAAAGCAGACAGAAAAAGACGTCTTCGGACGAAAGAAACAACAAATAAAAGATTTCAGAAATACAAAATGAAATCTGTGTAAAATACTATTTATCAGCCAGTTATAAACACTGTGCTGATATGGTCTTCCAGTATCGGTCAGCGTGGATTTCTGACGATAAACCTCATGAAAAAGCTATCCCATCAGTTTGATAAACCGAAGCGTTCTGTGGCATCTCCCGAAGCGTTGGAAGCTTTGCGGAATAACAATGCCGTGCGTTGGTATGTGTTGTCGCTTCCCGATTGCCATCGGGGAGGAGTGCGCGGTTTGCAACGGGAACAGGACCGGCGCATACAGGCAGGCGAGCCCTCATTCGGCTTTTTTGCTCCTTCCTATCAGGAAGTGAGGCGTATAGACGGCAAATTCGTCAATACCCAGCGTCCCTTACTCTTCAACTATGTATTTGTCCGTGCCTCCGAGCGTGATGTTTTCCAACTGATGCAACGTTTTCCTGTACTCAGTTTCCTGCCTCGGGTGAGGGAACGGAAGCGGGAGTATTTTCCCTACCTTTCCGATGCCGCAATGGAGAATTTGCAGTGGGTGGCCCGTTCTTATTCCAATACACTTCCTGTTTATATACCCCAGCCGGATGGTTTGCGCAAGGGCGACCGGATACGCATTACCGAGGGACGGTTTAAGGGGGTGGAGGCGACTGTTGTCATTCAGCCGGGAGCCGGGCGAAAGGATGTGATGGTATGTGTGGAGAACTGGATGTGGGTTCCGCTGCTGCGTGTGATGCCGGGTGAGTACGAGGTAATTGCCCTGAATGATGAGGACAAGCATGTATATACCCGTCTGGACAATGACTGTATGTTGAATGGTTTGCACAGTGCTCTTCAGCGTTATCACAGTGCGGAGGGGGTGAGTGAGGAAGATCGTTCCCTGGCTGCCAGGGCGTTGAAAGAATATGGCAATCTCCGGATGGATACGGATGTGATGCGTTGCAAAAGCTTTATGCCATTTTGCTGCCGGCTTATACTATATTGGGTATGGAAGAAGAGGCGGCAAAGCTGGTTGGCGTTATGCAGACTATGCTTCCTCTCGTCAAGGCGGAGCAGTCGCGTGCACTTGCTGTGGTTACACTTTTTATGGTTGTACGGATAGCAGTATTTATTATCATTTGGCGCACGGGGCGGTTGATCCGTGGAAGAAAGAGGAAAAGCCGAAAAAAAGAGTAAGCAGCAGCTGATCAACCGGTTGGATGATTATGATCGGTGGTTGAGGCATTGAAATGGCTTTGTAGATGATATGAGGGGGGGAGTAAGAGCAGTGTTATTAAAAAACAAGTTGAATCGCTAGGAGAAGTGAAAAATATAATTTGTTCTTTTGTTTGCAATAAAAATAAAAACTAGAGAATATGAAATCAGAACCTTTTAACCCAGTCCAGCTACACTTGTTAAAGATGTTTTCTTATGCTAAAGACGAGCGTGCCTTGGAAGAAATACGTAAATCTTTGACAGCCTACTTTGCTCAAAGAGTAGAGGAGGATATGGATAAGTTGTGGGATGAAGGTTTGTGGGATCAGGATAAGAATGAGGCTATATTAAAAGAACATTTGAGAACACCTTATAATGATTAATATAGTACTGGATACTAATTGTCTGATTTCATATATTTCGTTAAAAAGCTGTTCAATGAATACGTTGAAAGGCTTAGGTTCTGATATTAAGTTAAGATCAATAAAACAAGTGTCTGCTTCTTTACTAGCTGATGATGATGTGCCAGATACTCTTCTCGATTGGACTTCAGAATTTGCAGGACAATGGGAAGATGATCGTACGGCAGATGAGGTTATTGAGGATATACGTGGTGCAAGGACTTCGAATAGGGAAATACAACAATGAAAATCATCAAAGCATTTGCTTCCCTTTTGCTTTCTTGACCTTATTCTAGTGCATTCAGTGCCAAAATAACAGTTATATATTTATAATGGCGAAATCAATAAAAGCGAATTATCTATTTAATCTGATAAATTCCGCTTCCCAACTCTTATTTCCACTCATTACTTTTCCTTACGCTTCTCGTATAATGATGGCGGATGGTATAGGACAAGTGAACTTTTTTCAATCCATTATTTCCTATATCAGCTTGTTCACTTGTTTGGGTATTCCGATGTATGCTATACGTGAGGTAGCTAAAGTACGGGATAATCCGGAAAAAATGACACGGATTACAGTTGAAATATTATTGTTACATGCCTTTCTTACTCTTTTGGGTTATATGGCTGTTGCTGTCATTTGCTTGACGGTAACTAAGGTGCAAACCGATATACCTTTGTTTCTTCTGCTCAGTGCCACCATTTTTTTTACGGCGATAGGTTGCGAATGGTTTTATCAAGGAATAGAAGATTTTAAATATGTTGCTATTCGTGGGATGGTAGTAAAGACCATCTCCGTTATATTACTGTTTCTGCTGGTAAAGTCAAAAGAGGATATTTTATGGTATGGAGCTTATTCTGTTTTAGGCGTACTGGGAGGAAATATTTTTAATTTTGTCCGTTTAAGAAAATATCTGCATAAGGATATGATTGAATTTAGGGCGTTGCATCCTTTCAGTCATTTAAAACCGGCTATACATATTTTTGCTTTTAATGTCATTGTTAGTATTTATCTTCAATTAAACAATGTATTATTGGGTTTTATGAAAGATGCTGAGGCTGTGGGATATTTTACGGCTGCAACTAAAATTCTAGTCATAACTATGAGTCTTTCTAGTTCTTTGGGAGCGGTAATTATGCCACGCACTTCCAATTTGATAGCTGAAAATAAGATGGATGAATTTAAGGTCTTGATTCAGAAATCATACGATTTTATTTTAGCTTTGGCAACGCCCTTGACTGTGGGATTGATATTTACTAGTCCTAGTGTTATTCTATTGTTAAGTGGTGAAAGTTTTGCCCCAGCTATATTAACTTCACAAATAGTAGCTTTGAATATTTTAATGGTAGGCATTTCGGGTGTAATGGGGCTTCAGGTGCTTTATCCGATGGGTAGAATAAATATTGTTATTCTTTGCACATTCATAGGTGCGGTGGTGAACGTGGTGTTGAATGTATTACTGATTCCTGTTTATGGACATAATGGTACGGCAGTGGCTTATATGTTGGCGGAAGTAGCTGTTACTGTTTCCATGTTCATTGTTGGGAGAAGGTATATTCCTATTCAGTTTTTTAAGAAACAGCACTTTCATTATATAGAGGAGGTATTGTGATGGGAGGATTCCTGTATTTTATTTCATTACTAGATTAAGTAATATTTATACATTGATTACTATGATATGTGTAGGTATAATGGTATACATTATTGTGCTGTTATGGTTAAAGGATTCTATAGGGATGGTAATATTATCTATTATATGGAGAAAAATGAAATGTAGATTTCAGTAGCTAATTATTGTTTTGAATAAAATATTAAAGCTTTTAGTAATGATTAAAAAATAAGTTGGAACAAAATAACGGTAGTATAATTAGATTCAGAATCTATCAACTTATATCAAACTGTTCACTTTGTTTTTTAACGGCTGCTTAATTGTTTTTAATAAGTGTGTTTAAATATTTGATAGAATAAAATAATTGAATATGCTGAATATAAAAAAATATATAAACAAGCATGAAGTACAATTTTGTGTAGAAAATATTGATAGTTCTTTATTTGTAAAGTTGAATGGAAGGTATAAAGAAAGTAATATGAGTAATCACATATTGTTTGAAATAACAGATGGTAGATTTATAAGCGAAAATAAGTATAATGCAGCTTCTAAACCTCGTAATGATACTATTACTACTGCAATTCGTCTTGGTTTTAAACCTTTTATTTTCAATTCAAGAATATTGGGAAGGTCTAAAATTCGATATTTCCGGACTATACTTTTTTGGTTGAACCAAATTTTATTGTTAGTATCAATATGTTTTAGATGTAGAAATATAAAAGATTCTGTTATCTTTATTCAGTATCATTTTGTCATTTTTAATTACCATTTTGCAAAATTCATATTGCTTATTTTCAAAAGTAGAAGGTGTAAATTTGTTGTTTTGTTACATGATATAGAAACGATTCGTCAGAAGAGAATAAAACCTATAAAGATGGATAGAATAATACTGGATTTGGCAGATGTAATTATTGTTCACACCCATCAAATGGCGGAAAAAATAAGTTGTATTGATAAGTGCCCAAATAGCAAATTGATTAAATTAGCTTTTTTTGATTATTTATCTAGCATTGAGATGATAGGTAACGATTCTGCTGCTAATATAAATCTTATATATGCAGGTAATTTGGATAAAAGTTTGTTTTTGAGGAGGTTGCAAGACGTAGGATTTAATAATGAATTCAAAATGTTTCTTTATGGTGCATATAGTGATAACATCCCTAATACTGAGGGAGTGGAATATAAAGGGAAATTTGCAGCTGATAGATTTGATTCAATAGAAGGAAATTGGGGGCTTGTTTGGGATGGGGAGTCTGTTGATTCTTGTACAGGTCAATATGGTGAGTATCTTAAAATTAATTCACCATTTAAGTTCTCTTTGTATTTAGCAGCAAATCGCCCTGTTGTAGTATGGTCTAAAAGTGCATTAGCTAGTTATGTAAAAGAATACAAGCTAGGTATTTGTGTAGATTCTTTAAAAGATATAGAAAAGACGATAAAGTCACTTACTATAGATGAGTTGGTAAATATTCAAAGTAGTGTATATGAGTATTCAAAAAGAATCAAAAGTGGTAAGATGCTTGAAACTGCTATTTTTTCATCATTGAAGTTGCTACATGAAAAAATAAATTAGATATGGTAATTAGAACCATTTATATATTGATAGTTTTTAGCTATTCTTTATATTGAAAAGAAGGTCTGTAAACACTTGATGGTGGTTTCTGAGTTGTATTGTTTGTCTGAAAGTTGCAAAATGAATAAACTATATTTTTAGATTGTATATAGAGGATATTCTCATTTGTGTAATGAATGGGAATAAGGAGTTCTTTTGTTATACTTTCATGTTGTCATATGGCTGCTATGAAAAAAAACGAGAGTGTATATAATGTGAAGTTTAGTAGAAATCAGATTTAAAATTAAAAACATATGGCGTAACTGTTTAGTTATAATGGGTACGCGTTATGGTGTATTTACTTTGTAATCAATACGATAAAATGAAAATATTATGGTTTACAGGTGGCACGTCATTATATGCTAATAAAAATACTTATAATGGGGGAGGATGGGTGGCATCATTGCAACAGGCACTAATTAATAATCCTAATACTGATGTGGTGATAGAGGTGGCTTTTCCATGGCATTGCAATATGCAAGACAATGTAGATGGAGTAGTCTATTACGGTATAAAGAGGATGTTAAAGCCATTTATCTGTTATAATCGCAAGCAAAAGGCTGAATATGAAAGAATAAAAGAAGTGGTCGATAGATCTAAACCTGATATCATTCATGTATTTGGTACAGAGTTATCTTATGGGATGGTATCTAAAATGACAGATATTCCAGTCGTTATTCATTTACAGGGAATATTGGGGTGTTATAAAGAATTTTGGCTTCCAGCTGGACTTTCATGGATGAAATATTTTATCCATGATCCACGTAAGCTTATTTCTCAGATAAACCTTAATCGATATATCAAACGTGAATTTGAAATTTTTCAAAATAGTCGTTATTTAATGGGACGTACATGCTGGGATCGTTCTAATGCAGCTCTTATGGCTCCTCAAGCTACATATTTTTATTGTAGTGAAATGCTTCGTCCCTATATATATAATTCTTGCCGTATGTGGCAACCTCGCAATAATATTCATAAAGTGATTGTATCAGTGATCTCTCCTGCTATCTACAAAGGAGGAGATGTGATATTAAAGACTGCGGAGGTATTAAAGAAATTTTGGGGAGATAATTTTGAATGGCAAGTATATGGTATTGATGATTTGGATTATATGAGCCGGTTGACAGACATCAAACTTAATGAAGTCAATGTATCTGTACGAGGAGTCGTTGATGCTAAACAATTGGTTGACGTGGTTATGTCTGCTGATGTATTTGTACATCCTTCCTATATAGAAAACAGTCCGAATACAGTGTGTGAAGCGCAGGTGTTGGGGATTCCTGTTATTGCTACTAATGTGGGTGGAGTATCTTCCCTTATTACTGATATGGAAGATGGCATATTAGTTCCATCACATGATATATATATGATAGCTGCTAAACTGAAATTGTTATTAGAGAATGTGGAACTTTCTATGTCTTTAGGGGGAAAAAAGGACGGAAAAGGGCATTGCTTCGTCATTCTCCTAAAGTAATAGTAAAAAATAATATATTGGATATTTATAACAAGTTGTTGAAAATCAGATAGATAGAAATGTATGTGTTTATAACAGCCTCTAATTCTTTATATCGTAGTTCGATGGACTATAATGTACTGATGGCAAAAAAGAGGGGAGGATTTGACAAAGTCTTGGCCTATGACTTTGAAACAATGATTGATACAGAATTCAGAAAACGGAATGATACTATACTTTCAATAAAACAAGGAGCAGGATTGTGGCTTTGGAAACCTTATTTTATTCATAAAGCATTGATAGAAGAATGTGCTGAAGGTGATATATTGTTTTATTTGGATGCTGCAGCTTTTTTTATCAGTGATGTGAGGATGATAGAGAAAGTGATGGATGATGATATTTATGCTACTTGTCTCCCTTATATTGAAGCTGATTGGACAAAGAGTGAGGCTTTTGATATAATGGATATGGATAAAGAGGTCTATAAAAATTCTTTTCAATATCAAGCTTCATTCATGGCTTTTCGCAAATCGATGAGAAGCATAATGTTTGTGGAAGAATGGCTGAATAATTGTTGTAATCCCGATTTAATAAATCCTGCCCAAAATATAGGAAAACAGATTGAAACATTTCAGAATCATCGAATGGATCAGTCTTGTTTTAGCCTATTATGTAAGAAATATAATGTTTCTCCGCATAAAGATCCTACCCAATTCGGTATTTGGGGGTATCCAGAAGTAAGAGGTGCCCGTTATGTTGGGGTAAAAATGAAAAATGAGTATCCGATTGTAATTGTTCTTCATAGATTGAAGGATTTCGGATTAAGGAATAAGCTGAGATTAGTAAAGAGAACAATGTGCTTGATAAGTAAGAATATAATTAAAAACATAAGGAGGAAAAGATGCTAAATCCACAATTGAACTTTTTAATTTCTGCCATACATCGTGGTTGTTGTATGTCTACAAAAGATATCCTTTCATGGATGAAGAAAAAAAATAATGAAATTTGTTACCATCTTCAGCAGATCCCCCTTAAGAATTTGAAGGATTGGACTGATAAAAACGATAAAATATCCCATTCTACTGGAAAGTTTTTTTCCATTCAAGGTATAAGAGTGTCAACTAACTATGGATTGGTTCCACAGTGGGACCAACCTATAATCAATCAGCCTGAGATAGGTTTTCTTGGCTTTATAGTACAAAGAAAAACAAAATGTACTACATTTTTTACTTCAAGCAAAAATAGAGCCTGGTAATCTTAATGTTATCCAGTTGTCTCCTACCCTTCAAGCTACAAGAAGTAATTACACTAGGGTGCATAAAGGGCACTCTCCACTATATTTGGAATATTTTACAGGTGAGAAGAAAGTTGAAATCTTAGTTGATCAATTACAGTCAGAACAGGGTGCCCGTTTTTTTATCAGAAGCGGAATAGAAATATTATTGTAGAAGTGGATGAAAACGAAGAATTGCCTGTATATGAGAATTTCGTTTGGGCATCTTTAGGGCAAATAAAAGAATTACTTACTTATCCTAATGTTGTAAATATGGATACTCGTACTGTTATTTCCTGTATACAATATGGTAATTATAGTGAAAAAGATTTGCAGCTACTTTCCGTCTTTCGTTTGGATACTAACTTGGGACATTCTGATTCTTTTCTTTATTCTGTATTGAGCAGTGATAACCATTATAATACCATGAATTCTATCATTCGATGGCTAACATCGTTAAAGTTTAAATATGAATTGAATGTTGACAAGATTGGACTTAGTGAAATGAATAATTGATTTATGATGGTAATGTGATCGAGCATAAAGATAAAAAAGTATTTTTCTGTGATTGGTGTTGATGTTTCAATCGGTAATAGAGAAGTGACCCATTGGGATCAGCCTATGGTTAAGGCGGCACAAGGAGGTATTATGGGATTTCTTGTAAAAAAAAAATTAATGGAATCTATCATTTCCTGGTACAGGCAAAATTAGAATGTGGAAATTTTGATATTGTGGAACTTGCCCCTACCGTGCAATGTCTTACCGGAAATTACCGTAATGGTCAGAATGAATATAGTATTCCGTATATTGATAATTTCTTAAATGCTGATATTAAAGATATCTGGTATCAAGCTTATCAGTCGGAAGAAGGTGGACGTTTTTTAAAGAGCAGAATCTTAACATCATTGTAGAGGTGCATGATGATTTTTCTGTTGAAGTTGAAGAAAATTATTGTTGGATGACCCTTAATCAAATGCTTTGTTTAGTGAATTATAATAACTTCTTAAACATTGCGGCACGTAGTTTATTGTCTGCTGTTCAATTCTATAAATAATAATTTATATATGGATAAGAAGATTCGAATTGGTGTTATGGGATGTGCTGATATTGCACAGCGACTTGTGATACCTGCTATTCAGCAATTGGGCGAAAAATTTAAATTGGTAGGTGTTGCTAGTAGGACAGCTGATAAAGCAAGAAGTTTTGCTGATAGATTCGCTTGTGAATCAATTGAGGGTTATAATACATTGGTGTTACGTGATGATATTGATGCTGTTTATATACCGCTACCAACAGGGCTACATAAAGAATGGATTATAAAAGCTTTGGAACATGGTAAACATGTTTATGCAGAAAAATCTATTGCTATGAATGGGATAGATGCTGAAGATATGGTAACCTGTGCTAAACTGAATCGTGTCGCTTTAATGGAAGGATATATGTTTCAGTATCATAAACAGCATCAGGTGGTAAAAGATTTATTAAAGAGCAATGTTATTGGTGAAATGAGATTGATTCGTGCTTCTTTCGGTTTTCCTCCATTTAGTGACTTAGCTAATTTCCGTTATGACAATAAGATAGGAGGAGGAGCTTTGAAAGATGTGGCTGGTTATGTATTGAGAGCTGTAAATTTTTTGAACGACAATAGATTTGGGGTAATGTCTTCCAATGTTTGTTATAATGAGTATGGTACTAGTCTTTTTGGAACAGCATTGTTGAAAGATGGTAAGTTAAGTGCAAGAAATATCTTTTTTGGTTTTGATAATTTCTATCAATGTAATTATGAAATATGGGGTAGTATTGGTAAAATTTCAGTTTTACGTGCGTTCACTCCTAAACCAGAAGATAAAACAATTATTGTTGTTGAAACTCAAGGAAATAGAGAAGAAATTCATTGTCCAGCGTATAATCATTTTGTAGGTGCTATGGAGGAATTTTATCGTATCTGCAATGACGACAATGCACGTGAAAAGCATTATGTTGATATATTATTTCAAAGTCGTGGACTAGATGATATTGAGCGACTAAGCAAATAGATAAGAAAATGAGTAAATGTGCAATAATAGGATCTAAGGGGTATATAGGCAAGCATTTAGAATATTATTTAAAACAGAAAAAGAATGATGTAGTTTGCTATGATGTAGTTGAAAGTGAAGATGTTAATTATCATAGGTGTGACTTAACTGATGTTGAATCTGTTAGAGAATAATAGATTTAAAAAGTGGATTATATATTTATGTTTGCGGGTCTGACAGGAACTTATGTAGGTTTTGATAAGGCAAATATTTTTGTTAATGTAAATGAAATGGGTTTGATAAACCTCTTAAATTGCATTCGAGAGTCTAAGTATCGTCCTAAAATAATATTCCCTTCGACTAGATTAATATATAAAGGTGCCGACAAAGCTTTGAAAGAAGATGATGAAAAAGAAACAAAGACGATTTATGCTGTAAATAAGATAGCTTGTGAGAATTTGCTTTATGCTTATAGGCAAAATTTTGATATTCCTTATACTATATTTCGAATTTGTGTACCTTTTGGTAATATGTTTAGCGATGATTATTCATTTGGAACTATAGGATTTTTTATCCGTCAAGCATCAAATGATAGACGTATTACCCTTTATGGTGATGGCTCTATAAAACGGACATTCACGTCTATGCATGATTTGTGTAAGCAAATTGTAGAAGTTGGAATGGAAAGAGTGAGTGATGGCGAAATTTATAATATAGGTGGGCATACGTACTCATTGAGAAATGCAGCTGAAATTATTGCAAGTTATTATAAAGCAGAAATTTCTTTTATTTCTTGGCCGGAACGTGATTTAAAAATGGAAAGTGGTTCTACTTATTTTGATTCTTCGAAGATCGAAAGAGTAATGGGCAAAATTGTGTTTGAAAGCCTTGAAGAACTTTTGAAGCAATAGGGTATCAAATGAATGCAATATTAGATTATGCACTTTTACAATATAGAAATCCTTATAAGTATTTTTTTATGCTTATGATGATTTTATGGTCTGCGAAGACTACAGAACTGTTGAAAATAGCCCCTGATAATATGGTTATGACTTGTGTATATTTAATCATCATAGTTTTTTTATTATCAGAAGTATTGTAGAAAAGGATGTTTGAAACCATTATATATAATTTTAGGCATATTTGCGCTATGGTATAGCGCTATCTGTATAAAAATATGGTGGAGTTCAAACGATTTATTTTGGTATTCTTATTAGTACTGTCATAGCTTATATAGCTTTTAATTTATTTAAACAGTATGAGTTTTTTATTTATGCAGAAAAGGTATTAGTTCATTTGTGTATACTTTCATTAATTGTATGGGGAGGGTATGTTATAATGCCATCTTTAATTGGAGAAGTAATGGATTCTGTCTCTGTAGTAGATAATGCGGCTACCATGCGTGCCAATATATTTGTAGTAGGTATTGGCAATCAAACAGTGGAAGGGTTAATGATTAAACGTAATATTGGATTTACATGGGAGGCAGGACGTTTTTCTTGCTTTCTTGTATTTGCCATGTTTCTTAATCTATCACTTCATAATATGTCTCTTTCATGGAGGAAAAACCGTTCTTTTTATATACTAATGGCAGGATTGGTTTCTACACTTTCCACTACGGGTATTATAGCCTCTTTCTCTCTTGTGCTATATTATGTGTATAATAAATCTACGGCATATAGGGTGACAATGATTATCGCTGGATGCTTGTTGATACCTGTTGTCTGGGGAATGTCTTTTATGGGGGGGAAATTAGTTTCGCTTATGGATTATGAACAAGAGATACGTGATATGCAGTGGATGTTTGACAGGGGGTGGAGTCAATTACTCCGCAAAAGAATAACTGGTGCTTATTTGGAATTACAGAACTTTTTAAATGATTTTTGGCTAGGGTATAATGTGAATGAAAACGCATTTTCTATGAGTGCATTGTTTGATGGTAGAGAGGTGTGGCTAGCCAACGGTGTAATACAGATATTTAGTATGTATGGAGTATTCATGGGACTATTTTTCTATGGTTTGTTGATTAAATCATCTGCTTTGATTATAAAGGTATTCAATAAAAAAGGAACGATATTGTTTGCGTTAATATTTCTTCTTCTCAGTATTAGCTATGAATTTTGGACTAGTAGTGTTTTTCTCTATTGTGTCTATTATGCTTTGTTTAACCATTATATGCCTAATTATGGCGTTGTATATACTTCAGTAAAAAAGGTATGAGGAATCCAAAGGTTTCAATAATTATAGCTGCTTATAATGCAGGACCTACTATCGAGAAAGCTTTGTGTAGTGTTGAAAAGCAATCATTTCAGGATTGGGAATGTCTTATAATAGATGGTATGTCTCAAGATGATACGATACAAAAAGTAAAATATTTCGCAGATAAAGATAATCGTTTTCGAGTATTTTCAGAACCGGATAAAGGTGTGTTTGATGCTTTTAATAAAGGATGGCAGAAAGCACAAGGTGAATGGATTTATTATTTAGGTAGTGATGATGAGTTGTTACCGGATGGTATAAAAAGTTTAATGGAGTATGCGGATGGTGTGGATTTAGTTTATGGTGGGATAAGAATGAAATACAGGAGTAAGTGTACGAAAGATAAAGAAGCGTCTTTTTGGGAGAAAGAAATGCCATTTTCATTACCTGCAAGTCATCAGGCTATTATAATGAAGCGTGATGCTATAGAGCGTCTGGGAGGATACGATCTGAAAATATAAGATACTTGCAGATTATGATTTGATAAATCATGCCTTTTTTGTTGGAATGAAAGCTAATCGATGTTCTGATATGATTGCTGTTTTTTCATTAGGAGGACTCAGTACGGACAATATAGCTTCACTAGCAGAACGTTATCAGATTCTTGTTAAATATGGAGTAAGCAGACCGAGGGCTTTCATTCATCGTATTAAAATGACAGTCTTTTTTTTGATATTAAAAGTGAAGCATTATTTTGATTAATGCTGTTCATAAATAATAAACTTAAATGAACATCTTGTTTTTATTGAAATCTTTTGAAGTTGGAGGACTGGAAGTTGTAACAACAACGCTTGCAAACAAATTTCAAAAGGAAGGGCATAAAGTAGTTATATGGACTTTTTCTGAAGGAAAAACTTCACTTGTGTCGCGTTTAGATGAAAATGTGAAACTTGTATATGGGGTTGGTTTTAATTTGTCCAAATGTAATATTAATGCATTGAGAACAGTGCTTATTGATGAGAAAATTCAAATTGTTATAAATCAATGGGGACTTCCTTTTATTCCTGCTTATGTCTTAAAAAAGGCTTCGAGAGGAATACCTGTAAAAAAAATAATAGCAGTATATCATAATGATCCTTCTACTAATGGGCGGTTAAAAGATGTGGAGATAGCAATGGAGAAAAACCGAAATATAGTTGTATATCTAGGATTAAAAATGAAATATTGGTTGTATAGGCAAATAACAGCTGCTAGTATGCGATATGTTTATAGAAATAGCGATAGATATATGGTTTTATCTCAGAGTTTTGTAGAAGGGTTCAAGAAGTTTACTGGGATAAGAAAGGCAGATCGGCTAATTGTACAGACCAATCCTATAACTATAGATATATCGGATTATAATTATGATTTTGAGAGGAAAAAAAAGGAGCTTGTTTTTGTTGGACGTCTTGATTACACTCAAAAAAGAGTATCACGTATTATTGAAACATGGTCATTGTTGGAACATAAACATGATGATTGGATATTAAGGATTGTAGGCGATGGACCTGAGCGTGACAATATTGAGCATATGGTACAGAAACTTGAACTTAAAAATGTTCGATTTGAGGGCTTTCAGTATCCTCGTTCTTATTATGAGATAGCATCAATATTGATACTGACTTCTGAATACGAAGGATTTGGTCTAGTTGTGGCTGAAGCTATGAGTTTTGGGGTAATCCCTGTTGTGTTAGGTAGTTATTCTGCAATATATGATTTATTGGTAGATGGAGAAAATGGTATCATTGTACCTTATTCTCATAAGGATGGGTTTAATGCAAATGTTATGGCTAATGCATTAGAAAGGCTGATGAATGATAGAATATTGTGCCAGAAAATGAGTTTGATTGCATATAGACATAGTCGTTTTTTTTTCAATAGAACGTATCTCTAAGGAATGGTATGATAAATTGAATAAAATTATTGAAAAGATGATTTGTTGGTTTCTTAGTGTGTGGCCTTATTATCTAAATTATAGATAGGCAAGATAGAAATATTGTATAATATACTATAGGGAATGAATAAAAAGAAAGTAGGACTTAATATATTTTAATTATGGATTTAAAAATAGATATTCTTACTAGCAGAAAATATGAAAAAAGACCATGGTTTGATTTGGTATATGAATGGGAGGATGAGATAAAAGAACTTTTAAATTGTAAATTAATATATGAACCAACAATCTTTAAAAACAGATATTATGAATTCCTTCCATTGGTTTATCATTTTATGTTGATGTTAAAAAATGGAGGAAAGCCTGTTTTTTTTTTGAAATGAAAGCTAATGCGTTTCATTTGTGGAAAAATTTGAATTATTTGATTCCTTGGATTATTGATTGGTATGTGAATCCTAATAATCAATGGTGGTATAATTGGCTGTATAAGAGACATAAGCTTATATTGGTTTCTAGTAAAGAAGTTTATGAATATTTGCTGGCTAAAAATACACGGTTGAATATAAGACATTTAGCTTTGTCTTTATCCGATAGATATAAAATCACTTCTAATACTTGTTATGAGAAAAAATATGATGTCATATTAATAGGAAGGCAAAATCCTGTACTAAAAGATTTTTTGGATCAATATAAAAAGACGCATCCGGATTTGACAATATTTATTCCTTCAAAGCAGGAACTTGCTTCAAGAGATGGATATTTGGACTCAATGAAAAAAAGTAGAATAGCATTATATGCAACTCCTGGGATTGATGGAGGAGAAAAACGTACTAATGGCTTTTCACAAGTTACACCACGTTTCTTGGAAATGGTAGCGTCAGGGTGTAATATCATTGCAAGATATAAGACTAATGCTGACACTGATTATTATGAACTGGAGAAATTTTGTCAAAGTATCAATACTTATGAAGAGTTTGAGAAAGAAATGGATAAATGTAGGATAAAAGGGCCTGATATGACTTTTTACTCGTCTTATCTTAAAAAACATTATACCTCAAAAAGAGTAGAGGAGTTGCAGGTAATTTTAAATGAAATTGATTGGTGATTTTTTTGTTTGATAATAATAAATTAATATGCAAAAAATAGCGATTATAGGAGCGGGTGTGTCTGGTATGAGTGCTGCTCATTTTCTTAAAGACCGTTATAATGTTACTGTTTTTGAGAAAGAAAAGACTTTCCTGGAGGTCTTATTAAATGTTGCCGTATTAACGGAAGCCTTTTTCATACTTGTGGTGGGCATGTCTTTAATTCAAAACATTCAGATGTGTTAGACTGGTTTTGGACAAAATTTGATCGTAATAAAGAATTCTCAAAAACAGATCGTAATTCAGCCATTTTTATGGAGGAGGGGGACGAAATTCCTTATCCAATTGAAAACCACGTATATCTTTTGAACTCTGATATTCAAAAGAGGGTTATTAAAGATCTTGTTGAAATAGTAAGAAAAGAGGGCGATAAGGCTCATAATTTTGAGGAGTTTTTAAAGTCACGATTTGGAGATACTCTTTATAAAATATATTTTCAGCCTTATAATGAAAAAAAAGTATGGAGGCGTGATTTAAAACAAGTACCACTTTCATGGTTGGAAGGTAAATTGCCTATGCCAACAGTGGAAGAAATGGTTTATAATAATATTAATCATGTGAAGGAAAAGTCATTTGTTCATTCAACTTTTTGGTATGAAAATATGAATGGCTCTCAATATATTGCTGATAAGTTGGCTGAAGAACTTCATATTTGTTATGATACTGATATTAAAAATATTAAGTATGCTCATAATAAATGGTTAATAGAAGAGGAATATTTTGATAAAGTGATATTCTGTGGGAATATTAAAGATATGGTTAAAATGGTTGAAGGCTTTGATATTCGGGAATATGAAGACGAAATTGTAAAATTGGAATATCATGGTACTACAGCTGTGTTTTGCGAAATTGATAAGAATCCATATTCATGGATTTATCAGCCAAGCAAACAGCATGAAAGTCATCGCATTATTTGTACTGGTAATTTTGCAAAATCAAACAATGGTAATTGTGTTCCAGAGGGACGCATAACGGCTACTATAGAATTTACTGATGAAATATCTAAAGAAGATATTATAGATAATCTTTCCCGTATTTCGCTTCATCCTAAATATTTGGCTCATAAGTATAATCCTTATACTTACCCTATTCAGAATGTTCATACTCGTGATATGATTAAAAGGTTAAAAAGCCGATCTTTTTTTCCTGTAGGATTCTATTTTACAGGACGTTTTGCGGATTGGGAATATTATAATATGGATATTGCTATGAGAATGGCTATGGATTTATGTAAAAAGATATAAGCATAGATACTATTAGTAAAATAGCTTATGCAAAAAATCAAAATATTAAATATAGGCATTGATAATGTTTCTTCTCTCGAATTGTTGAGGAGTTTGAAACAAGGTGTACTTGTGACTCAAATATAGATCATTTGGTGAAATTGCAGAAAAACAAAGAACTATATAATTTGTATAGTAAAGCGGAATGGATTGTATGTGATAGCAAAGTTATTTATTTATTTTCCAGATTATTACAGTGTTCATTAAGGGACGTGATTCCTGGTAGTAGTTTTTTTCCGAAGTTTTATATGTATCATAAGGATGATATGGATTGTAGGATATTCTTACTTGGTGCTATGGAAGGTGTGGCCGTTAAGGCAATGGAGAATATTAATCAAAAAGTAGGGAGAAAAAATTGTAGTGGGAGCTTATTCTCCTTCTTATGGCTTTGAGAAGGAACAGAATGAGAACGAGGAAATTTATAAAATGATAAATGAAAGTGGTGCCAATGTTGTGTTGGTAGGCGTAGGTTGTCCCAAACAAGAAAAATGGATATTTACCCATAAAGATAAAATGCCTGAAGTAGATATATGGATGGCTCTTGGCGCTACCATCGACTTCGAAGCCGGCAACATAAAGCGTGCTCCCAGAATATTCCAAATCTTGGCGATGGGAATGGTTCTATCGCTTCCTGAAAGAACCCAGGCGACTGTTCAGGCGCTATTTTTATAGATGATATTCAGTTCTTTTATTATTTTGCCAAACAATTATTGGGGCTTTACAAAGATCCTTTTGCATAGTTTCCATAAACTATGTAAGGAAACAATGGGTAGGAGCAGAATGAAAGACACCAGCCAGACCATCCCATTCAATACTAATAACATTATTGCTTGCAAACGTTTCATGGAAGCAAAGATAGATGGAATTCTCATAATAATGTGTAGAAAAATACGATTAATTTTAGTATGCCTTATTGCGATTAGTTCGTTACAGAGTCAAGCACAGGCACTATATGGTACAACGGGACTTCTTCATGCCCCCACTGCCGAGATGCAAAAAGACAAGACATTTATGGCGGGAGGGAATGTGTTGCATCTTGTTCCATTGCAGTATTTCAATAGCAATGAGATAAAATACACATTCAATTATTATCTGAACATAACCATCTTTCCTTGGCTTGAAGTGGGATATACCTGTACCATCAATTATGCAGAGCATGGTTCCACTTATTTTCCGGAACAGTCTTGGGGAAAGTACACCAATCAGGACCGTGCCTTCAATGCTCGCCTGCGGTTGTGGAAAGAAGGCTGGTGGAAGCCCTGGACTCCGCAGATAGTCCTTGGTTTGGACGATCCTACCTCGCATGAAGCATACGGTGGTGGGGCCAATTGTTCGATGAGGACGGTATGCAGAACAATCATTTTACACGATATTATCTGGCGGCAACCAAGCATTTTGTTTGCCGGGAGTAGGGACACTGGGCGTTCATGCCGCATACAGTGGATTATCGTGCCTGCTGGTTTCCTCATTACAGAAGGCCTGCCGCGGGTGTGCACAAACTTCCGTTTTCAGTTACTGCCGGTGACCAGCCTTTGATTAAAGTTGTAAACGGCTTTAACCTGATGGCCGAATATGACGCCCGCACAGTGAACATCGGGGCGCACTACCAGCTTTGGAAAGACCACATCAATTTGATTGCCGAACTGAACAACAGGAAATACTTCTCCGGTGGCATTTACTTCAAAATCCATCTGAAATGATAAAAAAGATTATCCGATTAGGATCTCTGGAATAGATTTTACTCTACAACATTTTGAACATCGGATGTAAGGGAGATATTGTTGCAAGATTTATCGAGTCATATTTCATAGGCGTTAATTAATGAGAAACATTTTGGATATTATCATTATAAATTCTATATTCGCATAGAATTTATAACCGATATAATTATGGAAACTACAGTATTCAACCCCATACAGAGGCATTTGTTGGAAATGTTTTCTTACGATAAATCTCAGGAAGGTCTGGAAGAATTGAAAGAGGTGCTCTTTCAATATTATTCCAAACGGATGAATACAAAGTTGGATGAACTTTGGGATAAGGGAATTCTTGACCAGAAAAAGCTGGATGAAATAGCTGAAATGGATATTCATTCATTAAAATAACGTCAATGGCTAAGTTGGTTCTTGATACGAATTGTCTTATTCAAAGCATTCCTCAAAGGAGTCGTTACCATGTCTTGTGGCAATCCTTTGTGGACGGAAAGAACAAGCTCTGTGTATCCAATGAAATATTGGAGGAATATATAGAAATTCTGCAAAGACTTACCGACAATGAAACGGCGGAATATGTGGTGAAAACCATATTGAACAGTCCGTTTGTTGAATTGATAACTCCATTCTATCACTTTAATCTGATTACAGTCGATCCTGATGACAATAAGTTTGTGGATTGTGCCATTTCGGCCAATGCGCACTACATTGTTACTAACGACCATCATTATGATGTGCTGAAAGATATAGATTTTCCCAAAGTGAATGTTGTAAATATTCAGCAATTCTGTATTTATCTGTCACAAGAAAAATAATTTTTTCAGTAAAAAGGAGGATTTATAGTTAGAAATAAAATAACTATAACTCCATGCATCCTGGGTGTAAAAAACCGCCATAGAGGCAGTCTCCATACAGAGGCGCTCTATGGCGGTTTCCCGTTTCCCCACGTTTACCGGGAAAAATTCCCGTCTCCGGGAAGCCGGGAGGTTACTCTTCCATTTTGAGCTTGCCCAGTTCTTTCAGGATGTGCTCCATGGCTTCTTTGTAAACCTCCGGTTTCTCTTTTTCCAGCCATTTCATCAGTTTGAAGTAAGAATTTGGAGTCACAATCTTTCCGTCTCGAATTTTGGTGGCGGTGGACCGGCCTATTGCACCTTTGTCTTCCAAGTTGCTGGGGTTTAAATCGCTTCTTCGCACGGCATTACCGATGCAAGTGCTGATGATCTCAAATTTTTTTCATGTTACTAAAAATTAAATTGTTAAATAATGATTTGTAAATAAACAAGTAACTATAGCTACTTACAAAATGTCTCGGCAAAGATAGGAAATGTTTATTAACAATTGCTTGTTTTTGTGAGCAACGCCCTATTTATATTTTGCGTTCCTTTGCGTTATATTTATACTAACACACAAAAGAAATGGATTATACAGAGCAGTTTATCCGGCTGAATTGCAGCTTGATGTCGGATTACAAAATGATGAAGCTGAATGCCGATATGAAATGCATGGGGCTGGGGTTGTATCTTGAAACGATATTGTTTCTGCGAAAACAGCAGGAATACAAACATGATTTTAACGAACTGGATTTGCTGGCCGATCAGTGGGGAGCTACCGTGGAAAATCTGCAACATCTTATTAAGGACTTCGATTTGTTTCTCATTACAGAGGACGGGTATTTCCGATGTCTGTATCTGGACGAGGTGATGGGATATCAGAGCAAACTTTCCGAGCAACGTGCCGCTGCCGGCAGTAAGGGAGGGAGAAGCAGTAAGAAAAGTACGGTGAAAGCATCTGCAAAAGCAACTGCGTCTACAGCGTCTGCAATAGGGAGGGGCAGAATCAACGAAGGGAAAAACGGTGACACGTCCTGCATGGATAATAACGGGGAAATCTACATGAAAAGTAATGATGCACCCTGCGTGGATAATAACGGGGAAGTCTACCTGAAGAGTGGTGGTGTACCCTGCGTGGATAATAACGGGGAAATCTACATGAAAAGCGATGATACGCCCTGCATGGATCGTAACGAGGAAATCTATACGAAAAGCGATGATACACCTTGCGTGGATTGTAACGGGGAAGTCTACATGAAAAGTAATGATGCGCCCTGCGTGGATAATAACGGGGAAGTCCTACCTGAAAAGCGGTGATACGTCCTGCATGGATCGTAACGAGGAAGTCTACATGAAAAGCGGTGATGCGTCCTGCGTGGATAATAACGGGGAAGCCTACATGAAAGTGGTGGTGTACCTTGCATGGATAATAACAAGGAAGTCTACCTGAAAAGCAGTGGTGCACCCAGTATGGATAGCAAGGAGAGAATTTATATGGAAAGCAGGAATGTAGATAGTAACAAGACTGTCTGCATGGAGAGCAGCAAGCCAATCCATTCGGATTATAATAAGGAAATCTACAAGGAAAACAGCACGGAAAGCAACGTGAAAAGTAGTGCGGAAAGTATGAAAAATACGACTGCAAAAAATACAAATGAAAATTCAGTCAAAAATGTGATTCAAAGTGTTGATAATGAGTGTTATGGAAAGAACTTGCAAGCAAGCTTTAAGCAAAGCTTTATAAGAGAAGAAAAGAATAGAGGAGAGAAGAAAAACAACAATAACAAAGAAAAAGAAATAATTGCTGTTGCTGCTGTTGATAATTTTCCCCGAAAAAAGAGCGGAAACGATACCCCGATGGGAACAATGCATCAATGAAGCTTTCACTACCCAGAGTTGGGTGGAAATTGTGGGAATGATGTCGGGGTTGAAGAGACTTTTTGAACAATCTTCCCTTTATTCGTTCTGTTCAAGAAACATGTCGTGGCACAAGGAAACACAGGAGGAATCACTTCCGTGTCCGAAGCCAAGCTTATTTTGCTAACTACATCCGTCCGGGAAAGGCCCACCCGTCTTTTTCTGGAAGAAAAGCTGAAAGAAAGGAGCCGGATGCAGAATGAATCGACTTCGCTCTCGCCCTACGAAACGTACAATCCGCTGACCGGCGAACGTTCGTATTGCGGAGTTCCTCTTCCTGCCGATGCACCCCCGCGCCCCAACGGACGTACCACCTGGGATAACCTGAAACAGAGCTGGATATGACGCGCGAAGAACATGCAGACTATGTGCGGTGGCTGAAAAGCCTGCCGCGCAGAAAGGACCATTTCCGTATGCCTTGTCCCGAATGTTCCGCAACGCGAAGCAATCCCAAAGATCCTTCGTTCAGTGTGCATATCACCCGTGAAGGAGGATGGGCGAAATGCTTTCATTGTGATTTCGCCATAGCGTGGAACGAGGACGAGATGTGGAAAAGAGAACAGAAACAACAAGACCGGGAACGGCAGAAACAGCAGAAGGATGCATCGCAGCACCGCAACACGTCGCAGCACCACGATACAGCACCGCAGCACCGCAACACGTCGCAACACCATGATGCAGCACCGCAGCACCATAACACGTCGCAGCACCACGATGCAGCATCGCAGCACCGCAACACGTCGCAATGCAAGCCGCACATCCCCCTGCAACCGCCTGTACATTACGTATGCCCGGTAATCAATAAAAACAAACAAATTATGAATGGAGAAATGATGGAATACATGGTCGGCAGACGAGGTATTCCGATGGACGTCCTGACAAGGATGAAGATAGAGGAACGCTTGGAATTCCTGCCGCAGACCGGCAAGGAAGAAGCCTGCATCTGCTTCCCTTACCTGGAGGACGGAGTAATGAAAAACATGAAATTCCGGGATGCCGCAAAGCATTTCAAGATGGTGAAAGGAGCCGAGCTGATTCCTTGGAACATAGACGCCATAAAAGGGAAGGAAAAGTGCTACATCACCGAAGGCGAGATAGATACCCTCAGCCTGATAGCCGCAGGACTGGAAGAGGTGGTGTCCGTACCCAACGGAGCCGGAGGCGCGAACCTTCAGTGGCTGGACCGCTTCGTGGAGTCGCACTTCGATGACAAGACGGAAATCATCCTGGCCATGGATACCGACAGGCGCGGAGTGGAGTTGCGCGACGAACTGGTGCGCCGCCTGGGCGTGGACCGCTGCAAGGTGGTGGCCTGGGGGGAAGGCTGCAAGGATGCCAACGAGTATCTGTTGAAGTACGATCTTCCGAGGCTCCGCCAGCAGGTGGAGCAGGCGGCGGAAATCCCGTTGGAAGGAGTCTTCTGCCCCATGGACGAATGGGATACGCTGATGGATATTTATTACAACGGAATGCCGGAAGGAGCCGATACGGGACTGGAGAATCTGGACCGGCTGATCAAGTTCGAGCGTGGTTTTGTGCTCACGGTCACAGGCGTTCCCGGCAGCGGAAAAAGCGAGTTTGTGGACGAAATTGCCATGCGCCTGCTCCTGCGCCACGATTGGAAGGTGGGCTATTTCAGCCCGGAGAATACCCCGCTGGCCTATCACTACCGCAAGCTGATACGCCGCGTGGTGGGCAAGCGTTTCGAACACAAGGGGATGCCGTTGCCGGAAGCCGGACAGGCCATCCGTTACCTGGCACAGAGTGTCTTCTCCATTATGCCGAAAGAGGACTTCTCGGTAGAGAGCGTGCTCCGCATTGCCGCCCAACTGGTGAGCCGGAAAGGAGTGAAGGTGCTGGTGGTGGACCCCTTCAACCGCTTCGAGCATCAGATTCCCGACTGGGAAACGGAAACGCAGTACATCAGCCGCATCTTCGACGAGTTCTCCAATTTTGCCGTGAAGCACAAGGTGTTGCTCATTCTGGTGGCGCATCCCACCAAGTTGCGCCGCGAACCGGGAAGCAAACGCTGGCCTGTGCCCACGCTGTATGATATCAACGGCTCGGCAGCCTTTTTCAACAAGACGGATTATGGAATGGTGGTAGACCGTAACGATGAGCTGGGGCAGGTGCTGGTGCGTGTGGCCAAGGTACGTTTCGACCATCTGGGCGGACCGGGAGATGCTTTTTTCGCCTTCAGCACTTACAACGGACGCTACACGCCTACCGAGGAGAGGACCTTGGATCATAATCCGCCCGAACCGAAGTGGGAGCATACCAATTTCCTGACAGAGAAGCTGAAGCCCGAACAGCAGGGCCTGGGGTTTAATGAGGGGGAATGAAGTAGTTGAATGTTGCTGTTCCTGAATAACTTGGGGATAGGAGAAGGGAGATGTCAAAACAAAAAGGACAACCCCGAAAAGTTACAGATAGTAATTATAACACGTAAAAGGATCGTATCAAGCTCTGTATGGAGTAATGATACGACCCTTTCTTTAGTCTTTTAGGATGCTCAAATTTCAGATTGTAAGTTCATGTTTTCAAAAATTGAGTTTTGACATTCGCCTTTTAGGTTTTGTAGTTACAGTCTGTAACTTCTCGGAGTAGTCATTTTATTTTGACATACCCCCTTTAAAAGTTGCTTACAAGTAGATCATGTTGCCGGCAGGCTTTACTGATTACTGGTCATTCCTCAGTGATCACTGGTCATTCCTCATTAACCGCTAGCCACTAAAATCCTCTCCACCGTTCCCGTTTTATCTCCTCGCACTGCCGTCGCTGCCATGCGGGCATTATTTTCTCCAGCTCTTTCAGTTTCCATCCCTTCATAAAGCGTATCTCGTCCTTTTCCTGCTCCGTGCACAGGCTGATGCGCAGCAGTTCGGGGTAGAGCACCTGTATATGGAAAATCTTGGCTCTCCACAGCAGCATGGACATCTGCCAGGGGGTGAGGGCTTGGATGCGGTTCAGGGTGAGCAGCATTTCCAGATAATGACGGTAGAAGGCTTTGTCCACGGTCATGAGTTGGTTTATCAGATAGTTCATTTTTATTATTGTTAAATGAAAAGATTAGTTGAATGAAGGGTCAGGAAATCAAAGCGGAGGAAAGGGACGCTATCTTTGGAGAAGCCACCTTGGATACGTTATCTTTGGAGAAACCTCTTTGAAAACGAACCTCTTTGGGATCTTTGGAGAAATCATCCTTGGATACGTTATCTTTGGAGAAACCTCTTTGAAAACGAACGGCTCTCATTAGGAAACCCTATCTTTGGAGAAATCATCCTTGGATACGTTATCTTTGAAGAAACCTCTTTGAAAACGAACAGTTCTCATTGGAAAC